>VFQS010000548.1_pt1 | contig 40535 bp, 41 predicted proteins | sample 3512361 | NCBI WGS metagenome assembly VFQS01 (sample SAMN10412375, study PRJNA504923) | tailings metagenome | isolation source: Relicate 1 Philex TSF3 active mining | place: Philippines
CTAGACTATATCTTAAGCTTTTATAAAAAAGCCCACTATCATTTAGTCGTTGAAGATTATTCTATTTATATTTAATTATATTTAATTATATTTAATTAGAACTTACTTGCGGATTGTCCATTTCTATTGTATTAATAGTATCTTTGAGATTTTTACCATACCCTAGTTTTTCTCTAAGCCAAATTAAAGTTTCCTTTAATTTTTGGTACTCATTAAGCTTTAGGATTTTCCCGCAATTTGATAATGTTGCTATATAATTTTATTATATAACTAGCAATATTTTTTAAAATATCACTTTTTTGCCCAAACAATTTAGGCAATAAGAGGAAGTGCTAAACCAGTATTAGTATTGCACCAGAAAACAAGTGGTACATATAATACATAGTTAGGCGTTAATCTACCTTGAGCATCAGGTGCTCTTAAGGCAGTTAATTCTTCGACATCACCAACTAACGCTCTGTAAGCGGGTTCGGTGTTTACATTCTTGGTAAGATCATGCCATACAGACATCCAGTGTCCGTAGTGTTTGTCAATTTGAGAACCACCAATTTCGAATTGGATGTTGTCGATTAAGAAGTGTCCGAGTTCTCTAGACCAGGCGAATAAGTGTCTTCTTCTGTCTTCTTCAGAAGCGGGGACATTATTCATAGAAACAGAGTTAAGTTCAACACGGAGGTACATCTTGGTAACGAGATCACCGTTTCTGGTGATGTTAACAGTTACTTTCTTGCCAAAATCTGGAGAACCATTGAAAGTTAATTCAACAGTTTCAGTGGCAAAGTTGGTGTATCTTCTATATACAACTTTGAAGAAAGTGATTTGAGGATTACCAGTAAGATATACATCTTGTGCACCGTAAGCGACTAATTGCATTAAACCGCCTCCCATAATTAATATATAATATAGATTTAGAAAAAAATTTTTGAAATTTCGCAAAAAATAAATCTATATTAAAAATTAATTTTAAAGGTTTTAATTATTCTATATATTATATTATGTTTTATGGCTGATACCAACTTTAAATTTAAGCCAGACAAAATCAAGTATTTAAATAATATTACAACTTTAGACAGTTCTCATCAACAAAATATTTGTAATATTAATAAATTAAAAAATTCTTTACCAGAGAAAGAAAAACAATTAGAAAAATTAAAAAATGAAATTAATATTTTAGATTCGCAAAAATCATTATTATCTAAAAATTATAATTATCTTAAAAAAAGATCATATTTAATTGACCAAATTAATATTATTCAAGATGAAATTAATACTATTAATAATTATTCATCAGAATTAGATTATTATTCTAAAACTCATGATATTTTATTTGATTATTATAATTTAATGGATAAATATAAAAATTCTAATTTTTCTAATTCTAATACTACTATCAATTTTATTGATAATAATAATTCTAATATTAATAATAATGAAAATAATGAAAATAATGAAAATAATGAAAATAATGAAAATAATATAGATATAATGAATATAGAGAATTATGTATTACAAGATAGATTAAAAAAATTAAGTGAAAAATCGATTGTTAATAGAAAAGAAAAAAGAACAACCAGAACAAGAACAAAAAATAAAGAAAATGTAGATAATAAAAAAAGTATATTTGATTATATAAATAAAGATGTTAGTAATGTAGAAATTGAAAATATCGACAAAGCTAAATTATATGAAGATTATAAAATTGTTACTCAAGGTTATAACACTAATTTAAGAAGTAATAGAAGTTGTTTTGATTGTAATATTGATAATATATTTATTCAATCTGAAGGTTATTATACATGTCCAAATTGTGGAAAAATAGATGTTTATTTATTAGAAAATGATGTTAATAATTATAAAGAACCTATGGTAGAAAAGCCAACATTTCCATATAAAAGGAAAAATCATTTTTGTGAATGGTTAAGTCAATTTCAGGCAAAAGAATCAACAGAAATTCCAGAAGATATTATTGAAAAAATTAAATTAGAATTCAAAAAAATGAGAATTTTAAATGTTAATGATGTTTCTCTAAAAGAATTTAAATCTATTCTTAAAAAACTTAAATTAAATGATTATTATGAACATATACCTTTTATTAAATCTAAAATTACAGGTATTCCTCCTCCTACTATATCACGAGATATTGAAGAAAAATTTAAAAAAATGTTTGATGATATTCAAGAACCATTTAGTAAAAGTTGTCCTAAAGAAAGAATTAATTTTTTATCTTATTCTTATGTTTTACATAAATTCTGTCAATTATTAGAATTACATGATTATATTAAATGTTTCCCTCTTCTTAAATCTAGACAAAAATTAAGAAATCAAGACGAAATATGGAAAAAAATTTGTGATGATCCATCTCTAAATTGGCCTTTTATTCCTAGTGTTTAGTTTTTATTATTTTTATTTTTATTATATTTTTATAAATATAATATATAATATATAATGAATTACGAATTAGATTCTAAAAATATTATTATCACTAAATCTACCAAGTTTATTTTTAATATTATCTTTATTTATGCCATTTTCACTTTCATTAAATCTATGGATTTTAATGAACATACCGAACTTCTCGCTTTTATCGCTCTTCTCTCTATTCTTCTCTTTCTTTCAGATCTTCTCTTCCCTTCCATTTATCTTTATAATAAATTATAATAAACAATAAATTATAATAAACAATAAATTATAATAAACAATAAAATATAATAATAACAATTTAAATAAATAATATTTTTAAATAATATATAAAAATGTCTGAAGATTATCTAGATGAAGACAAACCAATAAAAAATCAGCTATTTTGTTGTTTATCACTCTTAACACCTAATTCTTTCCCTGAAAATGTGCGTGATAGATATAAATCTACTCCAATTATGGGTATTAAAGTCAGAGGTGTTTATGCCACATTAGAAGAAGCTCAAAAACGGGCAACATATCTCCAAAAAGTAGATAAAATCCATCATATTTTTGTTGGTGAAGTTGGTAAATGGCTTCCGTTTGATGTTGATACTAATATGATGAGTGCCGATAATCAAGTTTATAGAGAAAAACAACTTAATGATTATATGAAATCTTACAGAGATGCTCTTGATAATGAAACTAAAGAAGAAAAAGAAAGAAAACAAGAGCTAACTAAAGATGCTAAATTAGTAAAAGACAAAAGTGAATTACCAAAAGCAACTGGTTTAGGAACTGGTAATTTAGAAAATCACAGTGTTGATTATACTAAATCAGAAGTTGTAGAAGTAGAAACAGAAGTTGAAAAAGAAGAAAAAGTAGAAAATAATGAATTAGATCAAGTAAGAAGTGAGAAGAGGAATGTAGAGGAGAGATTAAATGTGTCAAAGAGTAATATGGAAGGATTAAGTGAGAAGATGAGACAGATAGATATGATGTTTAAGGAATTACATAAAAAGAAATAAATAAAGAAATATTTTTTTGAAAATAATATAGTATATAGAATGGATATAGTGAGGGGAATATTTTTATTAATAATGATGGCTGGAATAGTGATGATAGTGATATATTATATAATAAATAAGCAGATAGAAAATAAACAGAAAATAATATATAAATACATACCGCGAACATTAGATCAAGAACAATTAGATCCGATATATGTTTCGGAAATATTTGAAACAATGTTTTCACAACCATCAGTTTGGATAGAGAGTATTAATGATGATGCTAAAAGAAATAAAGATGTTTTAAATAAATATTTTATTTCACAAAAATAAATTTATTTATATAATATTTTCTTCTTTAGTTTCTTCTTTAGTTTCTTCTTTAATTTCTTCTTTAATTTCTATATTAATTTCTTCTTTAATTGGCTTTTTTCTTTCATAAAAAGTCATATTATTATCCGGACTTGTTAAACTTTGAATCAATTGGAGTTCTGAATCTATTTTTATTGGTATTTTATTATTATTATTATTATTATTATTATTATTATTATTATTATTATTAAGATCATCTTTAAGTTCTAATTCGAGAAGATTATCAGAAAGTCTTTTATTATAAATTTCAATTTTAGAGAGAAAAACAGATAATTTATCTTTATGAGTTTGATTTTGTTCTAATTTGTAAATACCGACACCTTCAATAAATAGCCATATTTCTTGTTCTAATTTGTTATAAATTTTAAATAACAAAATATATTTTCTGTCCCATTTGAAGAAAGTGGATAAACCGTTAGTAATAGAAATAAGGAAAGAGAGAATAGAAATAGTATAAATTAGGATGGTGTGATAAGTGGAATTAGAATTGATGATAGGAGTAAGAAGAGTGATAAGAATACTGGAAATGATGATAAAAAGAGAAGAAAGAGTATAATAATTAGAGAAAGATAAATATTTATTTCTAACATATCTAATAAGAGGAATATAACGAGATAGAATTAAATTTTTATCTTTAGTTGATAGTGAATCAAGATTTTGAAGAATAGAAAATAGAAGAATTAATTTTTTATCAAGATTATCTTTTTTCTTACAACATAAACAAGAATTAGAATAATTATGTAATATTTCCGAATTCATAATTTTATAATTATAAATATAATTATAAATATAAATAATTTATTCTATTTTATCAACATTAATTTTAACACTATTTGCTTTTTTCTTACTTAAATCATCCATATTTATACCTGCTGATCTTAATCTCCATTTTGGATCATAATTATCTTCATGATTTTTTATAAATTGCTTACAACCTATATATCCTATTGGTTTATTATCTGCTTTGAACCATCCTATTTTATCTATAAAATTATCTCTAACACCTCTATTAATTATCACCATAGCACCAAAATTTTTTGTTAATTGTTCAAAAACTTGTCTAAAAGCATCTAAATTAGGAAACATACCTGCATAATGTTCATATAATCTTTTAAGATTATTGACATTATCATCTGCTAATAGAAATATATAATCAAAATTAAGTCTCAAAGAAGGTTCAATACCAAGAGGGAATTGCATGGTTAAAATATACATTAATCTATAATGTCTTCCATTAAATAAAAGTTCCATGACTGGTTTATCTTTTGCCCAAGAACCTTTAGAAGACAAACAGTCATCCATAAGAATAAAAGCGCGAGGATCAACTAATTTATTTTCATTTTGTCTTTTTTCTTTCATTTTTTCGATCATATAGGTTTGACGATAAAGTATTTTTTCAATTAGTTCAGTTTTGTATTCATAATGAATATAAGAATCTGGTAAAAATTCGCTATAAAAAGGGGGATCTGCCATTTTTTCAGTAGGAGATATAATAACACCGGCTGGAATATCACGAAAGTTTTTTAATATAGAACGACAAACCCACGATTTACCACTACCTCTTTTAGCAATTAATACAATTGCCGGATTTTCTACCATCGATTCTAATTTAAATTCTTTCACCGGTAATGACTGACCATTCTGATTTATCTTTTTAACATTCATCTTATTATAAATTATTTTTATAAATAATTTATCTTTTTTAAACAAAATTATCACAAATAATAATATTTTTTATAAACCAACCGTAAATTTGTTATATGGTTTAAAAATAGAATTATTGATACCTCTATTATTATTAGCTATTCTATATGTAGGCATTACATCTGGTAATGAAATATCTTCGTCATCATCCCATGTTAGAATAATATAAGATAATAAAACGAAAATACAAGTTAACATAACAGGAGTTAAAACATTAGTGTTTAAGAGACTAGAAGTATCTCTTATAATTCTTAAATTATACATAATATATAAAACACTAAAAATGAGGAGAGTAGTTAAAATAAAATTTTCAACAACCAAGTATTTACAATAATCATATACACAGTTTTCCATTATATATTATATTTTATATTTTTATTTTTTTTTATTTTATTCTTTATATTTATTTTTTAACTAAATTATTATAAAATTTATTATAATCATCCATATTTCTATTACTATTCACTAAATTCACCTTCTTCTTATTTGATACATTCGTCCCCATATAACTTGATGTTGCTGACATTGTTGTTTGTTCTATATTATTATTTTTTATCACCCCTCCCTTTAATATTTCACTTATTTCTTCTTTATTTTTATCTTTTCTCGATTTTACTGATTTTATTTCACTTATACTTTCCTCTTTTATTTCCTCTTTTATTTCTTCTGATGTTTCACTTTGTATCACACTATCTGATAATACCACATCTCTATTATCTTCCTCAAAATCATCTTTTTCTGTTTCTTCTGTTTCTTCTGTTTCTTCTGATTTTTCTTTTATTTGATTATAACCACCTGTTATATTTGATACTTCTTTATTATTTTCTATAAATTCTTCAATATCTTTTTGTTTTGTGGCAGTATCAACGGAACTTGTTTCACTTTCTAATATTTTTTTGTCATCTATATTTATCATATTACTTGATCCTTCATTATAATTTATTTGATCACTTTTATTTGTTATAGTATTAGAATTTAAATTTTCTGGTTGATAATTACTAGAAGAACCGCCAGAAATTACAAGATTTTCGATATTTGGTCTATTATGTTTATTTTCAGAAATAATTTTATTAACCATATCTTTAATAAAAAGAATATCTTTAGCATTTTTATTTTCTTTAGATTTATCAAATTCAATTTGTAGATATTCTTGTATAATATTATGATATGGAACAGTTTTTTTAATAGAATTTTCAATACAAGATTTAATTATTTCATTTATTTCTTTTCTCGAATTTTTTTTTAGGAATATTTCAGGATAATCTTTGAAATATTCACATGTTTCTATATAACATTTATGTATAAAATCTTTTATTTGAATATTGTTATAAAAATTATTATCTGAAAATTTTGATGTTTCTGTCTTCGGATCCCACGTCAAAAATAATATATAACTCTTAAAACTCGCTCTTACTAAATCATCAAAAAATTCGGCACATCCACTCGTTTCTTTTATTCTTTTATATTCATTCTCTATCTCATAATTATTTAATGTCTTTATATCATTCAAACATAATTTAAATATATTCAATATTCCCGGATTCTGTATCCTCGAATTCCTCTTCCTCCTCTCTTCTATCTGATTATACATATTTATCGAATATTCTAATAATTGTGATAATCCATTGTATAAATGTGGCACTAATATACCTCCTAAAAAATTATTAAATTCATTCTTCGTTTCTGTTAAATAACGAAAATCCATATATATTATATTTATATTATTTAATCTTAATTTTATATATTATTTTGAACACAAAAAAATTGATTTTTTTATATTATACCCTATATATCATTAAAAATCATCCTTCATGAATAAAGTTTCCATCATCGAAGAACCCGTTTTCCTTCTCGAAATTTATAATGATGTCCTACCTAAATATAAAGATATTATCAACAAATATATATTTTCTGATAATAAATTCTTCTCCTTCACCAGATTCTATAATAAAATCTCTATTATAGCTTCTAAAGAAATTATCGATGATATTAAACTCATCCACACCGAAGATGAACTTGTTATGATCGATTCTACTGAATGGAAACTTATTCGTGTCTATCAATCCATTTCTGATATCTCTAAATTCGGTATCATCGCTAATATCTCCAAATTATTCGCTGATGAAAAAATATCCATTCTCTATATTACCTCTTATGGTGATGATTATATTATGATAGATAATTCCAAATCTTATTATGCTGTCAAAACATTGATAAAAAATAATTATCAAATTGAATATATTGATTTTAGTGATTAAATTTAATTTAATCATAAAATATTGATTATATTAATTTTAGTGATTAAATTTAATTTAATCATAAAATATTGATTATATTAATTTTAGTGATTAAATTTAATTTAATCATAAAATATTGATTATATTAATTTTAGTGATTAAATTTAATTTAATCATAAAATATTGATTATATTAATTTTAGTGATTAAATTTAATTTAATCATAAAATATTGATTATATTAATTTTAGTGATTAAATTTAATTTAATCATAAAATATTGATTATATTAATTTTAGTGAATAATTTTTAGTGATTAAATTTAATTTCTCCAGAAATACCAACTACTTTTATTATTTTCTATATTTTCTTTATTATTAATATTTTCATTATTATTTTCATTATTATTTAAATTGAGATGATTATATAAAAAGTTAATTTTTTTGTTAAGAATGATAATTTCTTCGTGTAATTTTTGATTTTCGGAAATAAGATTTGAAATTTTGAGAGAATTATTAAGACCAAAGTTTTCTAATTCTTTAAGAACAATATTAAAATTATTATTTAGAATTTCTACATCACTTTTTTTTATTTCTATATCTTTTAATTCTATTTTATCTTCCTTTTTATCTTCCTTTTTATCTTCCTTTATTTCTATTTTATCAAAAATATCAGTTATATCTTTATAAATATTTTCATTATAAATATCTTCATTATTTTCTTCATTATAATTAATTTTAGTATCATTAAAATAGTCATTATTAGAGATAGAAATAGAGGAAGTATTATTAATAGAAAGAACAGAAGATTTATTAGAACTAAAATCAATATTATTATATTTATGTAAATTAAAAACAATATTATTGATAGTAAATTTAGTTAATAAATTATGAGGGATAAGACTATTTGAATTTTTATCTATATTCATCTTATATTATTATAATAAAAATTGAAAAAATTAAATTAAATTAATATTAATAGATTAATATTAATAAATAATGGATAACATAGTAATTAAAAAATTATTTACAGAACAGATAGATAAAGATGAAGAGAATTTATGGTTAGTATTCAAAACTGAATGTCTTAAATATGTTAATAATGATATTAAAAAAGAAATATACAAAACATCGGAAATATTAAATGGATTACAAAAAGAAAGGAATTTTACAGAAATTCACAACATAATTAGTTCATTTATAATGGATAATTATGAGAAAATCTGTATTGATTTAATAAATAATTATACAATAGAATTAGAAAGTTATGAGAGATTATTAAAAAATATTTCAAGATGGAAAATAATAAATGACAATTATAATACAAAACATAATCTAAATTTAGTATTTGATATTAACTATAATAATTATTATTTAAGTATTATTAAAGTTGTTTGTAAAAATAAACCTGGTGATAAAATTCTCGCCAATTATATTAAATATTTAATCAATAATGATGATAATAAACAAGAAATTATTGATGAAATATTTCTATTTTCTGTTAATAATGAATATATTAGAATGACCGAATTTATAATGAAATTCCATAATTATAAACATCTTCTTAAAAAAGATTTACATCAAAAAGATATAAATAATATTACTGCTAAAAATATTTATAAATTTATAAATTAATAATAAAAAATTAATAATAAAAAATAAAAATAATTATTTAATTACCATTACCGCCTCTAGTTCTGATATAATTGGCTTGATCTTTAGTGATACAAGCACAACCAGAACCATTAATACTATCACCAGAATAATTATTAGGGACAAATTCAGGAGAGAGAGGTTTAGAGGTATCCATAAAAGAGGGAGACCATTGAGCGGGACAGCAAGAAGGACTGAATTTACCTTGAGTGATATCATTTTGGGCAACAGAACCGGTAGGATCTAACATAAAAGAGCGTTCGAAGGTTTGTTTTAATTGTTGATTATCAACAACTTTAGTGAAAACATCGACATCGGCGTCAGTTTGGACATCGCTAAAGGAAGCCATATTATCAGGTAAAACGCCATCAGGACTAGAAGCACCGAAAACGGGAGGGATATTTTGGTTAGAAATTTGAGGTTGAGGTTTAGTGGCATAAACGAATGAATCGTCGACATTAGCGAAATTTTCAGTGGTTTGATTATCAGATTCAGAATCAACAGAGACGACATTATTAAGTTCAACATTATTATCAACAATTTCGAAAGGAGATTTATTATTTTTGAGGAAATATACAACAACAGCTAAAAGAATTAATAAAACAACAATTTGTTCAAGATTCATAAATTTATATATATATTATAATAATAATAAAATAATAATAATAATAAAAATAATTTATAATACTAAATAAAAATTATAATTATAATAGTAAATAAAAATAAAAATAAAAATAAATTATAATAGGGGAAATAAAAGATTAGGAATAATCCAGATATTATTAAAAAGAATTCGTGGATAATAGTCAATAGAAATGTCATATTTAGATAATTTTTGATTGATAGAATTAATAAAATAGAAATCTGTAGAAATGGAATTATAGAAGAAATCTTTATTAATTTTTTTATTTTTGTATTTAATAATAGCTTCGTCAAATAATTGATAATAAATATCTTCAATTTCTTTAATAAAGATATCTTCATCAATAATTATTTTTTGTTTATTTATAATATTTTTTCTAATATTATATAAACCTTCAGGAGTAAAAACTAAAGAACCAGTTAATTTACCTTCATTATGATGATCGATAAAATGTAGAATATCACTAATAGAGGGGAATTCGTATAATATGCCATCTTTAATTCTGGAACCAATATCTGGAGTTTTAGGATGAGTATGAAAAATGTATTGATGTTTAAGTTGTTGAGAATAATTTTCAGGTAAAAATATTTCTGGATCTGAATTATCGATTAGATATTCTGTATTAATAACAATTTTATCAACATTATTATTATTAATTTTAATATAACCGGAATGTTCTGAAAATCTATAATTGAGATTATTAATATTATGATATTTATTATGTTCGATATAAATTTTATGACTACCAAATTCATAAAGTGAATTAATGATATTAAAATTATTAGAATGTATATTAAAGTAGGAGAGATTAGATTTAAGTATTTTATTAATAAAATTTTTATTGTGGATGTAGATATAAAAATCGTAATTAATAAAATTATGAGATAAATATTGGTGGACATTTAATTCAGAAAAAAGAAGATTTTTGTAGGAATAATTGTTATTAAATTTTTTATTACAAATTTTGCATAAATTATTTGATTTTTTTATAATAATGTTTTTTTTATTTATTTTATTTGTTAATTCGTTAAAAAATGATTGAAATATATTATTATATATATACATATAATAATAATAAATAAAATTAAAAATAAATAAAAATTAATAATAAATAATTTCGGTGATAATATAATATTCAATTTTATTATTTTTTTTATTAGTTAAAATCCAGTCATTATTATCTTCAGATTTTAGTAAATAATTAATAATATTAAGTATATCATTATTATTAATTTTTTTTGTATTAATATTTAAATTTTTTTCTATATTATTTCTAATAATATTAATTTTATTTTTTGTATAAATATCATTAAAAGGATTATCATTAGACCATAATATTGTATTATCAATAATTGTTAATAATAAAATATATTTACATAAAATTTTAGAATTATCTATAATAATATTTAAGGTGTTATTTGATATATTTTTTATTTTATATTTATTATTTAATAATGTATTAAATAATAATTTATTTCTATTATAATTACTCATTTTATATAAATTATCTAATAATTTAATTATATTATATATTAAAATGAATAATAACAATATAGTTAATAATATAATTAATAATGAAAATATAGATAATAAAAAGAAATTATTATGTTATAATGTTGTAAATTATGGAAGTTGTTTATATAAAAACAAATGTTTATTTGCACATAATTTGGAAGAACAGAAGAAAGAAGCGATAAGAGAGTTAATATACAATATAATATATTATGAAAATGATTTAAGTGAAATATATTTGAATGAGGATAAAGAATTATTAAATGATTTAGTATTATATACAAAAGAATGTAAAAATTGTATAAATAATAAATGTCCTGGAGGTTATAATTGTAAATATGGAGTATGTAAGAAAGAAATGAAGATATGTTATAATGATTTAATGAATGGAAAATGTAAAAATGATGTAATAAAAAATAATAATATAACAAAATGTATAAATGGAGTTCATTTAACAGAGAAGAAATTAATACCATATAATGAGAGGATATATGGAGAATATAATTTTTTGAATGACAGTATAATGAATAATAATTTAATAAATTACAATTATAAATTGAATACCATAAGTGTATTATTGAATGATGACACGATAAAAACGGCAAAAATATTGATAGAAAAGAATTTTAAAAGTTTAGTAAAAAATATAAATAAAAACAAAAATATAACGCGACATTATTATAATATAGATAAAGATTCCAGTAATTCGAGTGAAGATGAAATAATATATGAAATAATAAAAGAATTAAGAAATGAAAAAAATTGATAAAATAAATAAATAATTAAATATATATTATATAGATAGTATATATGAATATTTCTGAATTTATAGGTAATGATTACAATATAGAATATATAAAAGATTGGTTAAATAGATATTATGAAATAAAGGAAAAATTAAAAAACAATGGAATATTAAGAAAATCCTCAAAAGGTAGGAAAAAGAAGATAAATAATATAAAAGAAGAGGATATAGAAGATAATAAGAGAAAGGGAAGTTTAATAATAACTGGAGTTCATGGATGTGGAAAGACGACAATAATTAATTTAATATTGAACAAATTGAATTATGATATAATAAATATAAATAATTTGGATAGTCATACAATAATAAATAGTGAATTTATAATAAAAGTGTCAAGTAAGAATTTTTATGAAAATAAGAATAAAGTATTATTAATAGATGAATTAGAATCAATAATAACGACAAATGACAAAGAAAATATATTTAATATAATAAAGGAGAATAATTACAATAGATGGTTGCCAATAATAATAATAACAAATAATCAACATAATAAAAAGTTAAATGAAATAAAAAAATATAGTAATGAAGTAAAAATAAAATCATTAAATAAAGAAGAAATAATGGAATTTTTAGATAAATTATGTAAAAAAAATAATATTGAATTTGATAATAATAATATAAAGAATGATATAATAGAACATTCACAAAATGATATTAGAAGATTAATAATGTTAATTAATGAAATAAAAATTAGTTATAAAAATGAAATTATAGATAATGATAAATATTATAAATTTATAGAAATATTTAAAAAAAAAAATAAAGATTTAGATTTATTCAATACAACTAATAAATTATTAAATAATTATACTAGTATTAATGATTGTTTAGAATTACAACAAACTGAAAGCACTTTAATACCTCTTATGATTGATGAAAATTCTTATAAATTTATTAATTATTCTAATTATAATCAAGTTTTAGAAATATTTTCTAAAGCTGATATTTTAGAAAATTATATATTTGAAGAACAAAATTGGGATTTATGTGAAATTTTTGGATATGTTTCATGTTCTATTCCATCATATTTAATAAATAAATATAATAATAAAAATAATAATAATAAGCAAATAGTATTTGCTACGGATTTAAATAGAACATCAGTTAAAAAAATGAACTATAAAAATATTATAAAAACAAATGAATTATTAGTAAATGGTAATAAAAATATTAGACATAAAACTATAGATGAATTTATTTATATGAGTGAAATAATAAATAAAATATAGAATTAATTACAAAATATTAAATAATATAGAATTAATTTTTTAATAAAAAAAATATATATTTAGAATATATATATTAGTATGTCAGAAAATACTTACTCAAAGACATCTGGTAAAAATGATGATATTGACAAAGAAGTCAATCAACTTTTAAAGAAGGCTGTTGATACCAATGCTGGTAAATCTAAATTCAGTATTGTTCAAGATCTCAAGATGAAATATAGAGATGAACAAATTGTTGATTCAGTATTAGGTAAATACACAGATAAATTAAAGAAGGTGAAGAAGTTAGCTGAAAAAATCAGAGAGAGACTTGTTAGCAAGTATCCTAATTTATCACTTAAGGAGTATATTGAAAAAATCACTGAATACAAGAAGAAATATAACTTTGATGACACTGAAATGAATGCTATAATTGCATTACTTTTCCAAAATAAGCCGAATTTAGCATATAATGAAATTCTTGATATTCAACCAAATGAGATGAGCAAGGCATTAGGATTCCAACCTGTAAATCAATATACCTCTACTAGTAGAATGTCTGTAAAACCTGAAGAAATGGAACATTTACAAGGAATTTTAACATTAAACAGTGCAACAAAGGAATTACACACTCAAGTATCTCTTCAATCTCTTGTATATGAAGAGGGTAATCCGCAAGCTTTAACTGTATCATTTGACAAGCACAAAGTCAATGTTTTCTCATACATTCATCCTGTAGTAGTTGCTTTATTCTTACCTAAAATCGAATTTTTAGATAGACATATGATTTTAGCTTCTATTTCCAATATTGTTGCTTTAAGATACAATGGACAACCACTTGCTACTCAACCGGATTATGAATTATATATGGATATTGCTACTGATCCTGCTGAAACTGCATGTGTAAGTGGTGGACAAAAGGTGAGACCTTTTGCTGATTTATTAAACAGAGCAAATTTACAAGCCAAATTATGGGAATCAATTTTAAATTTAAGACAGGGTAAATATTACACGAATGATTTAACATCTTTCATTGCTGCCATTGATTCTTGCCGTGGAAATGTATTTGATGCTGCTGATTTAGCATATGTAAAGGATGAGGGAACAATTTTAAGAAAGTTATTCAGTGCTTTCTCTATCAGACCTACTATTGTTTCTACTGCTCCTGTATATACTGTAACTACTTTAACTTCTCCATTATCTCCAATAACTGCAACACATATTACAACTGTGCCGATGATTACTATGAGACTTATGGTTTCTACTGCTGGATTAAGAGATAATAGACAATACAATTTAACTGATGCTTTAACACAACAACAAATTTTCATCCACCACAGACAATTAACTGCAAAGACACAAGATATTATGTATTCTAGAGATTTACTTGTATTCTATATCCATAGAAGATATCAACATATCAATATTGCTAAAGTAATCAGACCATATGATGTCCAAGTGCTTCCTGTAACTATGAGTCAAAATGAGAAGATACACACAGCACCTGTTAATTTCTCAAGAGATATGACAGTAGGTTCGCAAGAATTCAGATTAAAGTCTGTAATAGCATTAGTAACTGGACAACAAAACTTTGCAATAAGTTCATGTGCTATGATTATATTAGAAGATGCACAGAATAGCTTTGGAAATTCTGGATTAATATATGAGCCACTTGAATTAGTATCTCATCAAGTTGATGCACAAAACAGTAATAAATCTGGATTAATTTATCCTTTAACTGAAATACCAATTGACGGCAATAACGATAATATTGAATCAATTATGTCAGTTGGTAAGACCAAGGGAACTCTTTTCATTTACACTACAAAAGATTCGGGTTTAACTTTCCAAGGTGGTTTATTTACTACTTGAATAAATTTTAATAATTATATATATAATTTAATATAAATTATATAAATATTATAAATTATTTTCTACCAAAAAGAACATCTGTAACACTCGGTAAGCTTTTTCTTCCTGCTCTTGAAACATTTACTGGTAAAGCTATTGGTGTTACTGGTGCTTCTATAAATCTTTTATATTCTTCATCTTGTTTTATCATACTTAACATATCTGGAATTATTTTATCCAATGTTTTCTCATTTAATCTCTTCACTTGTTGTATTGGTTTATATGGACTGTTTAAATTGTCTGTTATAAATACATCTCTCATCACTATCAATAATTTTGTTGTATCCTGATCTCTTATTAATTTATATTTTCCATTTGACCTCGTAAATATCTCATATTTTATCTTCTCTTGTATTCTTCTTATATTTGTCTCACTAAAAAATATTGCTCCTATCGGTGTCTCCATATATATTCCTTTTAATACACTATTCTGTATACTACCTCCTGTCTTATAATTATTGTAATTATTATTATTATCTTCTATATATGCTGTCCTACTGTCATTATCTATCCTCATCCTGTCATTATATTCATTCCCTAAAAAACTAAAATTCATTTTTATATATATTTATTATATATTTAATATATAATAAAATATTTTATTATATATTGTGTATATTAAATCTAAAAACTTCTATCTTCTCTATTATTAAATCTATCTTCGATAATATCGTCCTATCATCTGCATATGTTATCTTCAAATTATTTAATCCTGTTTTACTATTCTCTAATGCTGATGCATATTTATTCATCGCTATCTTGTTATTCTTTTTTTTCTGCTCATTATACTGTATTATCGATATGTCTATTAATCTATTTATATAATCTATCGTCTCACTTCTCGATTGACTTAAATACCATCTCCTTATTGGTCGTAAATATCCATCATCTATATGTATCTCAAAATCTATTAATTTCTTATTCTCTTGATCAAAATTATTCTTATATACTACTAATTTGTCATTATTCTGAATCTTATTTAATATACTTAAATTTGTTAATATTAAAAAATCATCATGTGTATTATATATTCCACTCTCTAATAAATTTATTTTTTCCTTTGTTTCTTTACTTTCCTCTTTTTTTTCCTCTTTTTTTTCCTCTTTTTTTACTTCCTTTATACTCTCTTTTAAATCTTTTGTTTCTTTTAAATCTTTATCTTTTAAATCTTTATCATCAAATAAAAGAGTTTGTTGTGTGGATGGTTTTTTCACTCCTAATGCTATACTCATACTAAATATATATTATATAATTTATATTTAATTTATTATATTATTATTACCTTTTTATTATTAATAATCAATTAATCTATATGTTTCTAATAAATAATCTAAATTCTGTCCAGGTTCTCCCGGTTTCGGTTCCTGATATATTACCTCATCATTCGAATATTTATATGTTAATTCCTTCGGAACTGTCCTCATTATTACTTCTTTACTTTCACCACCCGTTTTTGGTGTTGATGTAGCTATTTTTATTTTCATTTTATCTTCATCATCTCCTAAATATAATACAAATTTATATGTATCATATCTATCTTCATGAACTATCATCTCTCCTTTTCTATATTGTCTAGTATCCATTTTTCTAATATAATTCTTCTCTTGTTCTTTTAATGGTGTTCCTATTCTATTATGAACATATTTTATTAAATTATCTCTGATTATTTCTTCATAACTCATTTTTGTTTCCATTATTTGTCTATTTATATTTGATAATAAATTTATTATCTTTTCTGATGGTCTTACTCCTCCATTATTAGTAAATTTCTGTCCAAAATTATTTTCATTAAATATTCTCTTCGCATTTTCTCTTAATATTCTCTTAAATTCTTCCTTGTTATCACCAAATAATCTTGGCGATATTATCTTGTATATCTCTCGACCTTCTACTCTCTCTAAATCTCTATAATCACTGTCTATCATTAATAAACTTCCGTAATTTGGTATGTAATATTCTACATTATTCACATTATATCTCCAAAAATATAATCCATCTCCTCCAAATCCTGCCACATCCTTCACATAAAAATTATTCTCTATCGTCATCTCATTAATTGTAAATTCCATTTTATCCATCACATAAAATGCCATTAACATCTGTGCTATTATACTATTCCACTCATTATCCTGTTTAAATCCTGAATATGTCTGTCTCTGTGTATTCCTGTCTTTCACATATACATTCTCTCCCCATTGATATAAACTCTTATTCGGTGATTCCGTTAATAATACTAATGCCTTGTTTATTCTTTTATCTCCTACCTCTATCATCCTCTCCTCTTTCGATCTCTCTATCTCCTTCTTCCTCGTTGTTATTTTATCAAAATCTATATTCGAATTATCATCCATAAAATAACAATATGACTGTATAAAATTCGGTATTATCATCTGCTTACATAATATATCTCTCACAAATTTATAATATTCTATCTCTCGCCATATATTATATTCTATCTTGTTCCTTGATACATCTATCACTGATACCGCTTTTACTAATCTCCTTCTCGGTCTCGTTGCTACATCATCTATATATTCCATCTTATCCGGTATACTTCTTAATATATTCTTCATTAACTGATATTCATCGTGTTTTATATTATACATTCTTATGTTTATTCCTACAGAATCCTTCTTACATTGAACTGTTGATTCTCTCCTATCATTTATTATCGGATAACACGATGTAAATATCATCATGTTTCTAGGTAATGATTTATATGGATTATTACTAAATTGATTTCCATTATACGGATTTAATGCTATCAACTTTAATCTCGCATTTAAACTCTTCGCTCCTCCATCAAAATTTACCTGCTCTCCCTCCTCCATCACTATAAATGCATTCCTTATATATTGACATAAATTATTCCTCTCTCTTAATGTCTTATATGATGTATATGCACTCGGTGGCGGTAATGCATCCTCATATATCATACTCGCTCTCGCATGATCCGCATTTGGTCCACCTATGTTTATGTGATAATCTTTGTATATAAATGGTGTGTAAAAACTCTTCATAAAATTATTTAATTGCTGTTGCATCTGTGGCGGTACATATGGTGTTGTTATTGCTATCGGTTCTACCGGTAATGATGCCATCTTCTGTTGTATTGTTGATGGCGGTGGTTTCTTCTTGTCATATAACTGTAAATCTAATAATATTCCATCATCCTGTTTCCCTCTACTACTTCCTACTGGTACTGTGTGTTCTCCATATTTACTATGTCCATCTGTATCTATCGGCATTCTCTGTATATTTGTTCTTTGTTCTTGCATATTATGGCGATTCTCTATATCTTCCATCGCCATCTTATTATCTCCATATATCTTTCTCTCTGTCTTTTCTATATATGGCGAATTCATTGGTTCTGAAAATTGTGGCACTTGTCTACCTCTTCCACCATTCATTATTCGGTATTTAGGAACTTCTTCAAAAAAAAATTTTTTTTTTTTTTAAATTCTTCATTATTCAATTTACTTCCTCCCTTCATTAACATCTGTTGACTCGACATACCATTATCCATCGGTCTTTCTACCGCTCCTAATACATTCCCTATCGCATTCATCTGTTGTGGCATCCCCATCTGTTGCATCCCCATCTGTGGCATTCCCATCTGTTGTTGTCCCATCATATTTAATATTCCCTTATCCATTATTTGCGGTTGTCCCATCTGACCCATCTGTCCCATCTGTCCCTGTTCTCCTCCTATATTATTCAAATTTAATGAATTCGCTATATCTCCAGGTACTGGTATTAACTGATTCTCATCAACATTATTCAATATACCCTGTATTCCACTCATATTCATCCCACTTTTTATATTACCACTCTCCGTCCTTAATAACATATTCTTCTGTTTTAATTCTCTCTCCAACTTTCTTATCTTGTTTCTCATCTTCTTACTCTTCTTACTCTTTTTACTCTTCTTTCCCTTCTTTCCACTCTCTTCTTCACTCTCTTCTTCACTCTCTTCTTCACTTTCACTTTCATCACTTTCACTTTCTTCACTTTCTTCACTTTCTTCACTTTCTGTTTCACTCTCCGTTTCTTCATCATCATTTATTTCTAAACTTGAACTCTTTTTCTTATCATCTGTTTTACTCGATGAACTTTTATCATCTTTTTTATCAGATTTATCAGATTTATAAGATTCATCAGATTCATCAGATTCATCAGATTCATCAGATTCATCAACATAATCAACATCTTCATCTTCATCTTTATCATCTTCGCCACTTTCGGAATATTTCTTTTTTGATGTTTTAGATTTAGATTTAGATTTAGATTTACCACCACCTGATAAATTATTAGAATATAGTTTTCTTTTACCATATATTACACCTTCTGAACTTGATTTTTTTGTTTTTTTGCTTGATTTAGATTTTTTGTAATATCTCGATAAATTAGCTTTATATTTTTTTATAAGTGATTTTTCATTGGTATTTGATAACGAACTATCCTCCATCTTATTAATATATTCTATAAAGAAATTATTTTTTAATAAAATCTGTAATGGAATTAAATAAAAACTATATTTATTATTAAAATTTATTTCATCCATCAAATCTATCTCTAATATTTCTCTCTCTATTATACTTGATGCTATTCTCATTATAATATCGTAATTACTTTTATTATTTTTGCTCTCCTTTAATAATGACTTAATTATTGTATATATATCATATGTTGGATTGTCCTCCTTACATACTACATCATTCTTAAATTCACTTATATTACTCTTCCTATAATTATATAATTTTACTATGTAATTACTTGATATCTTAAAATTATATTTATCTAATCTTAATTTCTGATTTATCTTATTCTTCTCTATCATAAAATTTTCTACCACAAAATTATTATGTCTGAAATTATTTAACTTATTCAATAAATATGCATACGAAAATATTATCTCAAATATTATATCCTTTATATCCTTCTCGCTTAAATCTTCTTTTAATACTTCTTTTAACATCCTCAAATTATTAAAATTTTCATATACTGACAAACATAATTTACTCTCTTTTGTTTCTCTATCATATAAATTATACTCCTTTATTATTTCTCCTATATTCTCTATTTCTCTTATTTCTTCCATTCTTACATTGTAATTACTCATGTTTATTAAATAAAATGGTATTCCCTCCTTTATTCTATATTCTGATATTACCATATTCATAAATAATTCATAATTTATATCTATCTTCTGTATCGTCTCTCTTAATAATTTCTTGTGATTTTGTATCACTAATATCATATTCTCACCTTCTATCTTCTTCATTATAATTATCTTCTTCATATCATTATTATCTATTATCATCGTTTTATCTATCCTCCCCTTTATTATTTTCTCTATTTCTTTACTATCGTTTTCTTCATGTATCAAATCATCTATATTTATATCTGTTAAATTCCTCGTTTCATATATATATTTTTCATTTGTATCACTCTTATTCTCATATACATATTCCCTTATTATATCTATAACCTCTTTTATATTATCGTAATTTATACTCATATATTAATTATTTATATAAAATTATTTTTATATAAATAATACTATCATTTATTCTTCCGAAAACTCTCAAAAAATTTATGTCTCAATATATCTATCGGTTTATGTAACTCTATGTCCTTTAATAAGCGACACCTCTTCTTATCCGTATTCTTACTACCTTCTATCGGTTTATATTCATCTGGTATTACATAATTTATAAAATCTTTCACCTCTCTCGGCACATTTTCATCTGTCATTATCTCCGGCAAAAATCCTTTATATGTTAATGAACAAAAAAAATAATGTATGTCATAATATTGATTCTTCTTCGGTATTATATTTATCTTTTGTGTCCATTCCTGTCTCACTTTACTGTTCTCTACCACATCCGGTATACACGCAAAATCAAAATCCCATAAATATATCGTATATCCTATCTGTGGTAATATATATTCATCTCCATCCACTTTGTATAATGTCTTGAATCTACAATTCTCTAATCTACTCACTAATATATTATTCGGCTTTAAATCATTGTGTCTGAAACTCGGATATTTACTCTGAATTATCGCTAATGTCGATATTATCTGGAAAAATATACTCTGCCAATGTATCAATTCTAACTTCTTATAATTCTTCTTCAAAAACATACCCAAATCTCCACGATTCGCCCATTCTGATATTATCACTGACACATGATCATGATACATTCCATCATTATAATTCTTCACAAATTCCTTATATTTATTATTATCTTTCGGTACTACATCATCTTCCTGTAATGTCAAAAATGGCTTTATACTCGTATAAAATGTACATAATGGCAATATTAAATGTGGCGTCTGGTTCTTTATCACAAAATATGATAATGTCTTCAACATACATATCTCGGCATTCTCCGGTCTCTCTATATTATATACTGATCCATATCCCTCCTTCCTCGGATATGCTACCACCTTCACCGCAAATGAATACTCATCCTTCTCTTCACTATTTATCGTCCCCTTAAATGTCGTCCCGTATCCTCCACTCTTTATATACTCTATCTTCGCATCTAACTGATTTATTACATTGTAAAAATTCATCGTCCTCTTGTTCAAAAATGTCCTCGAATCTTGACTTTTTCCCTCCTTCTTTTGTGCTATAAAACATTCCGTATCTGTATTATTATCTATGTTCCTTAACGGATTTATTATATCCAACTCCGCATTCTTTATTATCTTCTTTATTAATGATATTCTACTGTTTATTACACTCATATATTTATTATTATCTTTTTTTATTCTTTATAAAACTTATTATATTTTCTTTTTATTTTATCTTACATAAATATCATTCTTCTTTCCTTCCATTTTTATTCTCCTTATACTCTCTATATATTCTTCCATCTCTATCATCGGTATCCTCACCGGACATTTATAATATACTCCGTCTCTATTCACCTCTATTTCATACTCTTTCGGAAACATATATCCTATCTCTTCCATCTCTTCCATCCTCTCTATTATTTCTTTATCTATCACATACTCATATGTCTCTCTCGGAATCGCTAATATTAACTGCTCTACCGGTCTTAATTTCCTCTCTCTCTTTATCTTATTTTCCTCTTCTATCTTCCTTATCTCTTCTTTATCTCTCATCACTTTTATTATATCTTCTATTAATGGCGGTATCATATATCCATATCCTATATTCCAATCTATACACTCTCTCATATAATATTTTAAACACCAATCTACCGTTCTTATATACTCTCTACACATCTTTCTCACTTCCTCTTCTATCTCTAATCCCTCTATTCCTATGTAATATCCATAATATTCTTCTCTGTTATTAAATTTCTTTCTCTCTATTCCATCTAATCTCGCATTCCCTATATTCTCTCCTAAATCTTTCATATTCTTCCTCTTTTTCTCTTCTTCTTCCTCATATTTACTGTTCATATTATTCATATTATTCCATATATTTTTCTCTGTATATCTCAACATCTCCATTATCTTTATTAAATTATTATAATCTATCCTCACATTATCCACTTCTCTTATCACTATCAAATTTTCTCTATTTCTTATATTCTTTATCACTTTCAATTTTATATAACTTTCTATTATCTTATCTAATCCTCCCCGTTTTATGTCTAATGTCATTATATGTGGCATAAAATCATTCCCTATCATAAAACATAACACCACAAAATCATCCACACTCACATTTAATCCCTCTATCACATTATTTAATCTACTTAACTCTACATAATTATAACTATCCTCTCTATTCTTTACATCAAACTCACTACTCTCCCTCATCACATATATTTCTCTCTCCCTTCCCATACATAATCCTAAAAATAATAAATCCGCGTCTAATCCATATATTATCACCTTCTCTTCCCTCTTTATCTTATTCTTTATATATGTCAATATCTTATGTTCTCCCTCTCCCTCCTCATGATATGATGAATATATACTCCTTATACCATATTTTATCTCTATCTCTTCTATATATCCCTCTAATTCTTCATGTATCCTCTCCATATAATCCGTTCCCGGTGTCAATTCTATCGATGATATCGGATACTCATCTATTTTTATCTTATTACTATTATTATTCACTCTTATCTTATTGTCATATAAATATCTATAACGTCTCTGTCTCTGTTGTAATATCTTACCTACTGGTGCCACTCCATCTATCGCTATATATATTGTCTTCGGTCTTATCCTCTCTATCATATCATTTATCTTATTTTTTATTAATTTTATTATCTCTCTCTCTATCTGCACTCTTGTTGTTTCGTCTTTTGTTATATTTAATTCTCCCTTCTTGTATTTACTTATTATCTCATTCACACATGGATGTAATAAACAATTCGTATCTAACATTAAATATTCTATATTGTTATCCTCTATCTCTTTTAATATTATGTTATCTACCATCTTCTTCTTATTCCTTATTAACCATCCAAAAAATCCAGGCACTCCCATCTATTCTTTTATATACTATTTATTATTCTATTATAATATCAATTTTTTTTGTTTCTTTTATTTTTATATTATAAATCTATTTTTTTTCTATTATATATTATATATAAATGAAACTCAATAATGAAGATATGTCTTCTGAACTTCAAAATCTCGCCCTTAAATTAGATGAAAATATGTCTGAATTAGATAATTTTGTTCAAGATGGCGGTAAAAGAAAATCTAAAAAATCTTCCAAAAAATCCTCCAAGAAAGCTTCCAAAAATAAAAAATCTTCCAAAAAATCATCTAGAAAATCTAAAAGAATGGTTATCTCTATGACTAATATGGACGAAATGAAAGGTGGCAAAAAATCTAAATCTTCAAAAAAATCTTCAAAGAAATCTTCAAAGAAATCTTCTAAAAAACAAAAAAGAGAAGCTAACCCATTCATCGTCGCCTCTGCTAAACTTAATAAAGAAATTATGGCTCTTCTCGATGTCAAATTTGGTCCAGCTCTCATGAAATTCGTTAAACCATATCGTGATAACGCTAAAAAATCTGTCGGTGGTGATGGCAAAGATTATGAAGCTATCAACAAAAAAGTTTTAGAACTCATCAAAGATGACATCTCTAAAAGAGGCAAAGATAAAGTTAAAGCTGATGCCAGTCCTTAAATTTAATTTTATATATTTTAATTTACTGATACTGGTATATCATCATATTTTGTCAGTAAATTCTTACCTATACTCGTTATATTCCCATAATTCGAGTTTTTTAAATCATTGTAGTAATTATATCCATTATAACTATTATTCTTTTTATCACTATTTATACTCTCTCCTTCCTCTAGCATTTTATTCATATTGTTTATCGCTATCTCATACATTCTCGACATCTTATTCACTCTTACTCTTATTCGCGATTCCTTCTTGTTATCAACCTCTAAATCTAATATGTCTCTATTCTCTTTATTTTTTGTATTTTTATTCTCTTTATTCTCTTTATTCTCTTTATTCTCTTTATTCTCTTTATTCTCTATATTTTCATAATTTTCTATATTCTCTTTATTTTCTATATTTTCATAATTTATTAAAAGTAATTTATCTATACTTTTTTTATTTATTATATATATTATTATCACTAATATTATTATTATTACTATTATATCTATATTTACCATTTATATATTATCTATATTATTATTTTTGTCAAATTATTTAATAATTCATAAAATCCCTCTCTATCTCCTATCCTCACTTTCTCCTCTATCTCTTCTATCATTTCATCTATTTCTATCACTTCTTCATTCCGGTATTTCTTTCCATTCTTCTTCAATGTTATCACATATTTTACTAACTTATATTCTTCCATCTTATACTCATAAAATTTATCCCAAAATTCTTTATCACTCATCTCTCCATTTATCTTCCTTAATAATTCATTGTATCTCCTTCCTAACTCATTGTATAATTCCTGTAATATCTTATAATATCTATCGTCAAAATCTATTAATCTCATATATCTTATATATCCATTATTCTCCATTATCCTTATCTTATTCATCCTACTCTCCATCTTCTCCTTCTCTACATTCATATACTCTCCGTCATTACTCACATAACTCCTGTTTATTCCACTCTGTATCACCTTTAATGCCTCAAAATTATTACTGTTTATTATCTCCTGCTCTCTTATATCATATCTACTTATCTGATCGTCTAATATATTCGCCGAATCTTCTAACATCTTCTCCCCCTTTTTTATATTCTCCCTATTCTCCTCTTCTGGTATTCTTACATCAAATATCTTATTTTTTTCATATCCTACCTCTCTTAACTCATTTTCTCTTAATAATGGATTCTCCATATATTCACTCCCAAATTCCTCTTTCCTTTTTATCTCTTCCATTATCTCCTGATATGTTATTAATTGTAATATTACTAATGTCATTATTAATAATATTACCGCTAATCCTATGTTTTCTGTTGCTACATATGATATCGTTATAAATATTATTAATTTAAATAATTTATTGTTATACAAATTCCTTATATGTGGCGATATATTCCTATTCAATAATGCCGTGTATAATCCTACCATAAATATTATACTGTATAATACTACCTTATTATCCCTTATCTCTCTTAATATTCTATTTATATTCTCTACTACTATCTCCATATATATTAATATATTAATATATTATATTTTTTATTTGTCAAAAAAATTGAAAAAAATATTATATTAGTTATAATCATATAAATTTATTAATGAATAATACTGATTTGGATATTTCTGAACTATTACAAAATAAATTAATAATAAATGATAATAAAAAACTATTATTAAATATTTTTAATGAATCATATAATCAATTAGATAATATTATCTCAAATTGGCGCAACGATCATAATAATAATTTAGAACAAGGAAAGATGAGAGCTTTAAGAGGTAAAGATATTGAATTATTTGTTATATCTGTTCTAAATAATATAATCAATACTTTCAAATTAAAAAATATAAATGTTTATAATGGTTATTCAAATAAACAAACATTAACATTAAATCATGAAAATATTATTATTAAAAAAAACATCATGTTGATATACATATACATAAAAATAATACTTTATTTGCTGTTATTGAATGTAAAGCTTATTTAGATAGTTGTTATTATGTTAGAGCTTGTGATGATTTCAAATTATTTCACAAATTTAATTTTAATACTCTTAATTATATATTTACATTAGAAAATTCTATTGATAATGATACAAAAATATTTACAGATCATATAAATAATAATATTTGTAATGATACATTTATTATATTTGATGGTAAAAGATTATCTACTAAACCAGTTTATAGTAAATCATACATTAAAAAAATAAATAAAAATAACCTTTTTAATTTTATTAATACTATGTATTCTATTTTTTTATTTTAATATTCTTTCTATTGCCATATTATAATATTTTTCTTCTATTTCTATTCCTATAAATTTTCTATTTGTATTTTTACATGCTACACCAGTTGATCCACAACCCATACAATTATCTAATATTAAATCATTTTCATTACTATATGTTTTTATTAACCATTCTAATAAATCTGTTGGTTTTTGTGTTGGATGTATTGGTCTTTCTACTCTATTAAATTTTAATATTGTTGTAGGCAATCTTCTACCATCTTTATTTTCTATATGATTTTCTTTATGTTTTCCATAATTACTCTGTTTATCTACTGCTGTTTGTTTATTCCATCTTATATATGGTTCAGCATATATATATATTGCGGATTGTATGTTGGTTGTTTTTTATAAAATATCACTATATCCTCATTTATCTTCATCGGTTTCTTCTTTGAATTTAAAAAATCGGAAAATTTATTTTTCTCCCATACTAAACTATACTTAAACATCTTTATATTTGATGTTATCATTATTGATGTAAATGGTTGAGATCCAAATAATATTATCGCACCTCTGTCTTTTATTATTCTATTATATTCTTTCCATAATTTATCAAATGGCAATATAATATCCCACTTATTTTTCGTCATTCCATATGGTAAATCACATATTATTAAATCTATTGTCTTGTCTTTTATCTTTATCATCTCCTTCAAACAATCACCATTAATTAATTTATATTTATCTTCTTTATTATCTTCTTTATTATCTTCTTTATAATTTATTATTTCATTATCTTCCATTTATAATTGTATATTATATATATATTTATTATTTCAATTTTTTAATATTAAACATTCTATAATAATTTAAAAAATAAAACATTAAAAATTGAAAATTTTATTAAATATATACTATTTATACTATTTTATATTATAATGTTATCCACTTTTGAAATTTCTGGTTATCTTAATAATTTCGGATTTTGTATTTCTAAAAATAATCTCCATCCTTCGATTATTTCCATTTTACGAGAATATTTTACTGTTTCTCCTGAATTAAGTAAATTTAATGATAATAACGACAACACCGATTCCGAATCATCCGATTCTATCTCTTTCTCCGTTTTTAATGAAGACTCTAAATATATTATTATCCCTAAATTTATCGCTAATTCTACTATCAATATTAATTTAACTTCTTTTAATAATATTTCTTATAACAAAATTCATTTCTCCATTTCTGAAATTAAATATAAATATTCTAATATCAATATCCAATTTAAAGGTAATCTTCGTGATTATCAACTTAATATCATCAAATCTATCACTTCTAAATTTGATAACTCCCAAACTAAAGGTGGCATCATTTCTCTCTCTTGTGGTGGTGGTAAAACTGTTCTAGCTATCTATCTCGCCTCCGTTCTTAAACTTAAAACTCTCGTCATCGTTCATCAAGAATTCTTACAAGATCAATGGATTGAAAGATTTAAACAATTCACTGACGCTAAAATCGGTATTATCAGACAAAAAAAAATTGATACTGATAATAAAGATATCGTTATCGGTATGCTTCATTCTATCGCTCTCATTAATTATGATGATAACATCTTTAAAGATTTCGGTCTCGTTATCTATGATGAAACTCATCATTTAGGTTCTCGCATATTCTCTAAAGCTCTTCTTAAAACTTCCGCTTTATACACTATCGGTTTATCTGCTACTCCTTATCGTTCTGATGGTTTAATTAAAGTCGTTAAATGGTTTATCGGCGATGTCATCTATAAAATGGAAAAAAAATATGATTATAAAGTTCTAGTTAAAAGAATTCTTTTCTCTTCTAATAATCCCTATTTTAAAGAAAAAAAAAGATGGTTCAAAGGTGAAATTCTACCTGATAATACTAAAATGATTTCTAATATCATACATATCGATGACAGAAATAATATGATAATCTCATTTATCGATACTCTCAAATCTCTCGGACGAAAAATTTTTGTCTTCTCCGCCAGAATTGAACATCTAGAAATTCTTAAATCTGGTATCGATAACATCATCAATAACAATAACGAAAAACATATTTATAATACCTACTTCTATACTGGCTCTTCCAAAAAATCTGAACGAAAAATGGCTGAAGATAACGGACATATTATTTTTGCCACTTATAAACTCGCTGAAGAAGGTCTCGATATCTCTAGATTAGATACTATTATTCTCGCTACTCCTATCAAACAAGAAAAATCCGTCGTTCAAACTATCGGTCGCATTCTCCGTAATGATAAACTTAATGATACCATGAATATCCCTCTCGTTATCGATATTTGTGATGATCTTTCCATCTATAATAATTGGACTAATAAACGATTGTATGTCTATAATAATAAAAATTGGTTCATACAAGATTATCTATGGATTAATGATAAATACCAATTCAAAGATTCTGATAACCTCAATCTACACTCTTCTAATATTCTTTTCGATGATATCGATGATGAAGATTTTATTCAAAATAATCTTATCATCCAAAATACTATTAATACAAATCATAATAATACTATTAATTATAATAATAATAATAATAATAATAATAATAATAACAATATTAATGATAATAATAATAAAAAAACTAAAACTTCTAAAAGTATTAATAATAATAAAAATAATGCTTTCGCTTTCGGTAATAATATCATTGTCGATTAATTTTTATAATAATAACTATCAACAATATTAATAACAATATTAATAACAATATTATCAGTTTATAAATTGATAATATTGGTTTGTAGCCCGAGGTGGGGGTCGAACCCACGACTTACAGCTTAGAAGGCTGTCACTCTATCCAACTGAGTTACACGGGCAACTGTATCACTTGATACTGATATTCTATAATATTATCTCTTTAAATTGTTTTCTATTCAAAAAATTTGATTATTTAAATATATATAAATATAACTTATTATTATGGATAATAATTTACTTCCATTTTCTGAAAAATATAGACCTCGTGTTGTAGATGATTTAGTTTTAGACGATGTTATAATGTCTATTTTACGAGATATTATTGAAAAAAAAGATATTCCTAATATTATTTTAACAGGAACATCTGGTATAGGTAAAACATCAACTATTAATATTATCGCTTCTTCTATTTATAAAAAATATATAAATGATATGACTATTGAATTAAATGCTAGTGATGAAAGAGGTATTAAATCTGTTAACGAAATTATTAAAAACTTCTGTAAAAAAAAAGTAGATTTCGAAAATAGTTCTCTTACACATAAATTAATTATTCTTGATGAAGCTGATAATATCACTCCTAAAGCACAACGACTTATTAATCTTACTATGGAAAAATATCCTAACACCAGATTCGCTTTCACTTGTAATGATAGTTCTAAAATTATTGAAGCTATCCAATCTCGTTGTGTTATTCTCCGTTTCCCTAAACCACCTCTTATTAAATATCTTCAAAAAATTAAATATATTTGTAATCTTGAAAATATTAATTATGATATCAATGCTCTCGAATATCTTTATGACAAAAATAATCGTGATTTAAGACAAACTATCAATATGCTTGAATTAATTAATAATGCCGTTGATTATGTCAATATTCCTAATATTAATGTTGTATGTAATATTCCTTCACAAGATAATTTTATTATTCTTTATAATTCTATTATCCATAAAAATATTAAAAATATCCTCATCACTATCAATAAATTTAAAAATGATGGCTACTTCTCTCTCGACATTCTACTCTATTTTATCCAATTTATCAAAAATTATGATTCCAATGATATTAATGAAGATATCAAAAATAATTTTATCGCCATTCTCTCCGATAAAGCATTCTCTATGAGTAAATCTTCCGGTAATTATATCGATTTAAGTTCTGCTTTTTTATCTTTACTATAAATATATTTATGTTTATAGCTATCGATTTCGGCACCTGTAATTCCGTTATCTCTTATTTCTTTAATAACAATATTCATCATATTATCGATGAAACATCTGGCGATGTCCTCATCCCTTCTAAATTATCTTTTTTCGATTCTCTCTTCTCTAATCCCCCTTCTTTTATACCTTCTAAAACTTATTCCATCTCTCATTCTTCCGACTCCATCTTCTCTTTCTTCCAATTTAAACGATTTCTCGGTATTAATAAACACTCGCATCCAGATTCTATCTCTTTTATCAATAAATTTAATCTTAATTATGAACTCGATGACGAACTTATTTATTTCATTCTCTCTCATAATAATATCTCTATCAAATTATCTATCATCGATATCATCAAATATTATTTCATCTACCTTAAATCTCTTATTCTATCTCAAATTTATAATAACAATAATAACAATAACAATAATATTAATATAATATTAACTGCACCAGCATATTTTAATGATTTACAAAAAACACAACTCAAAAAAGCTGTCGAATATGCCGGTTTTACTGTTTTTAAATTAATCTCTGAACCTACCGCCGCCGCTATATACTATATTAATCATTTTATTAATAATAATAATAATATTAATGATAATAATGATAATAATAAATTTATAATATATGATTTAGGAGGTGGAACAATAGATACAACAGTAGTTGATTATGATTATGAAATTAATACTTGCGATATTGTTGATACATATGGTAATAATTCATTAGGTGGAATTGATATTGATAATTTAATAGTAAAAGATATAATAGAAAGATATAAAATAAAAGAAACTCCTAAAAATTATATTAAATTACAAAAATTAGCCGAAGATATTAAAATTAAATTGTCTTATTCTACTAATTATTCCATCTGTTTCGAAGATAATGATAATGTTATTAATATCTCATATTCTAGAGTTTATTTTAATAATCTTGTTAATAATCTCATTTCTGATATGATTTCTTCTCTTATCACTCTCGCTAAAAAATATAATTCTAATAATATCATCTATATCGGTGGTCCAACTCAAATTCCTTTGCTTAAACAAAAAGTTAATGCTTTACTTAATATTAATAATATTAACAATAATAATAATAATTTTTATAATAATAATTTATATAAGATAATAGTAGCATCTGGAGCATCATATTATTATAATATAATAAGTAATAAGAAAGAATTTTATTTATTGGATATTACACCAATGAATATTGGAATAAAAGACGCAAATGATAATTTTATTATTATGATTAATAAAAATTCTAAAATTCCTTGTTCTTCTGAAAATATATTTTCTACTACTTATGACGGACAAAGAAGTATTGATATTAATATTTATGAAGGAACTAGTAATAATATTAATGAAAATAAAATTATCGGTTCATATAAAATAACAAATATTCCTCCATTGCCTAAAGGTAATATTTTAATTAAATTAATATTTAATATTAATAGTTTCGGTATTCTAAATGTTAATATTGCTGGTAGTAAATATACCACTGATGATGATCTATCACATTATGATTTTAGATTAAATGATAAAATAAAAATTATTCCAATGTCTGTCGCACGGGAATTATTGAAAAAATTATTTCAAAAATAATTTTATTATATAAAATCTTATGGCTGAATTTGATACTGTTTTCACTAATTTTAATGATATCAAAAATGATTTAATTAATATCTATTCTAAAAATAAACTATATTTCACTAAATCTGAATGTAAAAATATTATTGACACCATCTATAATCTTCTTTTTGACGAAAATATTACTAACAAAAATTTTATACTCCTTTTCTCTTATCTTAATCCAGATTCTAATGATAATGTCTCTTTCTCTAATATCGAATCCATCGTTAATGCTTTCATCATCGCTTTTGATGTCAATTTTATCACTAATAAACCTGATTTTAATGATAAAATTTGTATCAAAATGGGCAAAAATCTACTCCCTTCCTCTTTCTATATTAAATATAATAATGATAACTCCAATAATTCTAACTAAAAAAATTGCATTTTTTAATTATCTCAACCCACAATATACTATCATATTACTATCAAACATCTCACAACATGCAAATCTTCGTTCGTGATCTTAAGGGTGTTACTAGCACCATCCCCGTCGAAAGTTCCGACTCTATCGAATCCGTCAAGGAAAAGATCCGTGGCAAGACTGGCATCCCCGAAGATCAACAACGCCTCGTCTGGTCTGGTAAGGAACTTCAAGATGGACGCACTCTTCACGATTACAACGTAACTGATGAATCAACCTTCCATCTCGTTCTCCGTCTTAAGGGTGGTCAGTCTCATTCTGAACTTTCTGTTCTACTCGCCGCTCTGGCTGCTCTTGCTGCTCTCGCCGCTCTAGCACTATAATTTTTTATAACAAAAAAACTGACTTCCAAGGGGGCAATTTTTTATAACAAAAAAACTGACTTCCGAGGAAGCAATTTTTTATAACAAAAAAATTGAAATTTTAAATAAATGGAAACAAAATAAAAATATAATATTATATTAATAATAATGCAAATCTTTGTTAAGGATCTTACTGGTAAAACTTCCACTTTCGAATTTGATGCCTCCACTACTGTTCAAGATGTCAAAAAGGCAATTAATGATAAAGTAGGTATTCCGATTGATCAACAGCGTCTTGTATGGTCTGGAAAGGAACTACAAGATGGACGCACTATTGGAGATTATGGAGTTCAGAATGAATCAACTTTCCATCTAATTCTTCGTCTTCGTGGAGGATGAATATAAAAGTTTTTTATAAATAAATATTATTAAATTATATAATATTTTGATTTTAATTTTATTTAATATATTAGTATAGAATGTATACAGAAGAACAGAAAGAGATAATAAATAACATTGAAAAATATAATATAGTGGTTGATTCAGTAGCTGGTTCAGGAAAAACGACAACAATAAAAGGAATAGCCGAAAAATACAAAACAAAAAAGATATTAGTATTAACATATAACAGAAGATTAAAGGAAGAAACAAGAGATAAAATGAAGAAATTAAAAAATATAAAAGTAGAAAATTATCATTCATTTGCTTATAAAATTAATAATAATGTAAAGGATGATGTATCATTAAAAAAAATGTTAGATATGAAAATACAAAGTTTTTTTAATTATGATATAATAATTATTGATGAAATACAAGATATGACACAATTATATTATGAATTAGTTATTTATATTCTTACAAATAATATTAATGATTATAATTTATGTTTATTAGGTGATGTTAATCAATGTATTTATAAATATAAAGGTTCAGATGATAGATATTTAACAAAATATGAAGATTTATATATAAATGGTAAAGAATGGAAAAAATGCAATTTATCACAATCTTTTAGAATAACATCTGAAATGGCTGATTTTTGTAATTATTGTTTGAAAAAAGAAAGAATTAAATCTTATAAAAAATCTAATAAATTACCTAAATATATTATTGAAGATACTTTTAATATTACCAAAAATTCTAATGTTATTAAATTACTTATTGAATTTATTAATAATGGTTATAAATATGATGATATTTTTATTTTATGTCCTTCTCTTATTGTTAATACTTTTGATAAACCTATCAAAAAAATAGCAAATTATATTTCTACCGAACTTAAATATCCAATTTTTTCTAAAGATACTGATGACAATTTAGAAAATTCTGAAGAAATTAAAAATAAAATCGTCATATCCACTCATCATAAAACTAAAGGTTTGGAAAGAAAAATCGTCTTTGTTTTGGATTTTGATAATTATTATTATAAAATTTTTTCTAATGATATCAAATCTGAATTACCTAATCCTTTATATGTAGCTATTACTCGTGCCATTGATCATCTTATCCTCATTCATAATTCTCAAAATGTTTATCTTGATTTCCTTAATTTAAATGATTTACATAAATTTTGTGATATTATAGGTGATCTTAATTTTATTAATAATAATAATAATAATAATAATAATAATAAAATTAATACTAATATTAATTATAGTATAACTGGCTTTCTTCAAAATATTGATGATAAAATATTACTTTCCGCTTATGAATTGCTCAAAAATGATATTTCTGAAATTAATAAACCTTCCGAAATTTTAGAAATTCCTTTTTTTTCTTCTCAACTGTTTAATGATCTTAATATTACTGAAAATATTTCTGATATTAATGGTATTGCTATTCCCGCTATTTTTGAATTCAATAAAACTAATAAAATATCTATCAATAATAATGCTATTATTAATAATTATTCTGACATCTATAAAGAAGCTATTATTTATAATTGTAAATTATCCGGTTACGATTTCAAAAAATTCCAAATTACTGACTTTAACTGGATTGATAAAATTAATATTCCCGCTTTTCTTAATAGATTAAATATCATCAATAATGGCGTTTTTGAAAAAAAATTACAACTCACTTACTCTTATAATGATATTAATTATAATTTTACTGGTTTTATTGATTGCGAAGATGATAATAATGTTTATGAAATTAAAACTGTTTCTTCTCTCACTCCTAAACATTTTATTCAACTCGCTCTTTATAAATATATGTATATTCATAATATTATTGATCTGGTTAATGAAAATTACCATTTTACCAATAAAAAAATCTGTCTTAATTTAGATTCACATTTTATATATCTCTCTAATAATAAAAAAATTAATATACACTCTCTATCTAATAATAAAATTTACCATTCCATATTGTCTCAAATTAATAAACAATTCCTACTTCTTAATCTCACTAATAATAACCTTTTCTCTCTTAATTCTTCCATTTCTACTATTCATAACATTATCTCCCTTCTCATTAACTCAAAAAATAATTCATCTCTTTCCACCTCTGATTCTCATTTTATTTCTTCTAACAAAATTATCCTTTCTTATTATATTAATAATCATAATAATAACAATAATCATAATAATAATATTATTATTAATAACATTATTAATGATAATAATAAAAAAGCAATATTAGATATAGAGACAGATGGAAAGAGTAAAATAATACAAATAGCATATATAATAATAGATGATAAAGATGAAATAATAAAGAAAGAGAATATATTTATAAATGATGGTTCAGAATCAGTAGATTATTACAAGAAAATAAGTATAAAAGAAATAAAAGAAAAAGGAATAGGAATAAAAGAAGCAATGATAAAAGTATATGAAGATTTAAAAAATATTGATAAAATAATTGGTCATAATATCAAATATGATATAACATTTCTAAATAAATATTTACAATTAATTCATAAAAATATTGATTCTAATAAAGAATTTGATTTAATGAAATTAACCAAAAATTTCTGTAATGTTAAAGATAAAAATAATAAAATCAAATATCCTAAATTAAATGAACTTTATTTCAAATTATTTAATAATCATATGTCCTCCTCTTCTTCTCATCTCGCTGATTATGACACTCTTATCACTTTCCATTGTTATCTTCAACTTAAAAAATTGAATTTTTTTATATTTTGATTAGCTATCTAATAATCAAAATAAAACTTGAAAACTATGCTTATTACCATCAAATCTCTTCTTGGTGTCAATCTCACTCTTATGTGTAATCCTGACACCACCGTTCAACAAATTCTACTCGCTATCGAAAAATACGAACAAATACCTTTCGAAATTATCAGTATTTCTTGTATTTTCGGTGCTATGGAACACTTTCCTTCTCGCACTCTTAAAGATTTCAATATTCTTAAAGATACCACTCTTAATATGAGACTTAAACATTTTTAATTTTTTTTCTAATAATTACACTCTGTATATGCTACCGGAAATGGAACTACATCTCTTATATTCCCATCCATTAAACAACAAAAATTTGTTAATCGATCAAATCCTAATCCAGCTCCTCCATGTTCAAATGTACTGTTATATCTTAAATCTATATACCACTGCAATTTACTTTTATCCATCCCCCTCTCTTCCATCACTCTCACCAATTTTTCATAATTATCCTCTCTTATCGATGATCCTATCAATTCTCCTAATGTCGGAAATATTAAATCACACGCCTGTACCGTCCTCCCATCCTCATTCAATTTCATATAAAATGATTTTAACTCTTTCGGATAATTATATATTAATACCGGTTTCTTATATATCTCATCACATATGTATTTCTCACAATATGACCCTAAATCATCTCCCCATTTCGGTATATCCTTTATAGTTATCTCCTTCTTGTATTTCTTTAATATATTCTTCTTATTTTCTTCTATTATCTCTATCGCTCTGTCATATGTTATCCTCTCAAATTTATTTTTTATCACATTCTCCAATTTTTCTATTATTCCTACTGATATATACCTATTTAACTCCTCATATATCTCCCTATTCTCTTCTAATGTCCTCCCTATCACTCTCCTCACCATATCCTCCGAAAAATTCATCAAATCTTCTATACCTATAAATGCGATCTCCCACTCTAAATGTGTAAAACATCCTAAATGTCTCTTCGTCTTACTTTTTTCCGCTCTAAATGACGGATTTAATGTATATACTCGCGATAATCCCGCACATAATGCCTCCAACTGTAATTGTGAACTTACCGTCATATATGCCTGCTTCTCAAAAAAATCATTCTTAAATATCTCTTCCTTCTTTATTTTATCTTCTTTTATATCATTATACATCTTCCCAAAATCTAAACTTGTTATCGTAAATACTTCTCCCGCTCCCTCACAATCTGATGTCGTTATCACATTCGGATCCAAATTATAAAAATTATTTTTCTGAAAATATTCATGCACATTCCTTATTAAACTATTCCTTATCTTATATATGTAATTATAACTCCTATATCTCGTCCTTAAATGCTGATAATTCCTTAATGTCTCCAAATCTACCGTCTTCGCTAACAATATCCCCTTCTTGTCTCTCACTTCTCCCATTATTTCTATTCTTTCTCCTACTAACTCTATATCCTGCCCCTTTGCCGGCGATTTTACCACTTCTCCTATCACTCTTATCGTACTTCCCCTTATATTCTCTATCTCTCCTATCTCTATCTTCTCCTTCTGTATTATTATCTGTAAATTCTTCTCATATGAACCATCCACCAGTGTTATAAATATATTGCTATTCTGATTCCTGTAATTTAATACCCATCCCCTTATCTCCTCACTCTTTCTGTAGTTTTCCCTTCCCTCCTCGTTATTCTTATAATATTCCTCATATATGTCCTTTATCTGCTTGTTTAATACCATTTATCTTATCTTATATCCCCTTTTTCTTATATCATTATTTTTATATTTCACCATTTTTCTTTTTTGATTTTGTTTATCATCTGATGTTTTATGACAAATAACAGCTATTATAGATTATAATTAATAGAATTATCAGAAAATACTATAGATGATACAAAAAATGAAAATAGTAAAAAATATAATCATATGATAAAATAAAAAAATAGAGAAGAGTTTATAAAATTTAAGAATAAAAGAATAATAAAAAATTGAAAAAATAAATAAATGATAATAGGATATAGAAAATAAGATGGAAAGACAAGAAGAGATAAAACTAAAAATGGAAGAGTTATATAATTTTTGGTTTAGTAATAGGGAAATATGGTTTAATGGTGAGAGGAGTGATGAGATGATATATAAAAAATATTACAGTTATTATACAAATTATGATTACATGATAGAAGACAAAAGTGAGATAAATATAGAAAATAGGAAGTTTGGGATAAGTTTGATATTATTATGTGATCAGATAATAAGACATATAGTGAGATATGACAGGAGTAAAATAATATTTGAGATAGAAAGAGAGAAAGTGTTAGATGAATATAATAAATTAGGAATGAAAATAAGTAAGATAATATATGATAAATACAATGAAGAAATAACGGATGAAGAATATTGTTTTATAATGTTGCCATATAGACATAATGGAAGTTATCAAAATTATAAATATGTATTAGAAGAGACATGGAAAAGAATAAATTACAATGAGATAATAAGAAAATTTATGACAGCGACATATAACAGATATTTAAAAAACAATGATGACATAGAAAATATTATAAAAATAGAAGATAAAATAGTAGAATTTAACAAAAGGAGATTTGACAGTGTTTTAGATAGAAGATGTATTAAAAATGTAATTAATAGAGAATATAAAATAGAAATAGATATAAAAGATAATTTGATATATGACAGAAAAAATAAGATAATATTATCGATAAGTGGTGGAGTGGATTCGATGGTGTGTAGTTATTTATTAAAAAAATATGGAATAGATTATGTATGTGTTCATATAAATTATATGAATAGAGAGGAGAGTATAAAAGAGGAAGAATTTGTGGTTGAGTGGTGTAAATATATAGATGTTCCTATATATATAAGAAGGATAACAGAAATTAATAGAATAAAGTGTATGAAAAATAATTTTAGAAATTTATATGAAGATTACACGAGAGATATTAGATATAATACATATAAACAGGTAAGTAAAATGATAAAAAATAAAGAATGTAATGTAATATTAGGACATAATAAAGATGATTGTTTTGAGAATATAATGACAAATATAACAAATAAAAATAAATATGAAAATTTATTTGGAATGGAAATAAAAAGTAGAATAGATGACATAAATTTTATTAGACCGATGTTAAATATAGATAAAACAAAGATATATGAGATAGCAGATAATATTGATATTAGTTATTTATGGGATAGTACGCCAGAATGGAGTCAACGAGGGAAAATAAGAGATAAAGTGAGACCAGTATTAGAAGAGTGGAATAATAAGAGTATAGAAGGATTTTTTGAATTAAAACGAGTGATGGAGGATAGTAATAAGTTAATAGATGAATTAATCGAAACTATTCGTGATAATATAGAAATAAAAGATAGAAATATAAAAATAGAATTTAAAAAAGAGAAAGTGATAAAAAATAAAATATTTTGGAAGAAGATATTAAATAAATATAGGATAGATTTTTCGATAAAATCATTAGATAATTTTATAGAAAGAATAGAAAAATTAATAAATATATTTGATAATTTACATATAAATCATATTAATTCTTATCAAATGAATAAAAATTATATTGTTAATATTATAAAAAGAAAAAATAATATTATCGAAATTTTATTTAATTTTATATAAATGCATACTAACAGCAATATTGTCATTATTATTATATATTTGATGATAACTATATTCATCAAAATTTGTAATAATATTTGTTTCATTTTTTTTAAAATTATTTGTTAATAATTTTGTTTTATCTTTATTATATCTTGTTTCTGTTAAATTTCCTTCTAATATTTTCATTATACATCCACCATCTAAATGATTGTGTATTGTTGAATATTGTCTATTATACCATGTTATTATTGATAATTGTAATATATCATTCTGTTCTATTATTGTTTTGTTATATTTATTTTTATCTATTCTTATATATTTCATATAATCATTCTCATTATATGTCTCTATTATTTTTATAATATCTTTGTTTAATATTTTTATTTTGTTTTCTAATATTTTAACATTTATTCTCCTAAATATTAAATCCATCTACTATATTTATTTTCTATTTTTTTATAATATTTTATTAAAATAAAAATGATAAATTGGCGAGGATTATTTATAAGATAATAAGGCAAAGCCATAAGATTTTATAAAGATATTTACGCCAAAAGGAAGAGGAATAATAAATAAAAATGATAAATTGGCGAGGATTATTTATAAGATAATAAGGCAAAGCCA
>VFQS010000549.1_pt1 | contig 40517 bp, 31 predicted proteins | sample 3512361 | NCBI WGS metagenome assembly VFQS01 (sample SAMN10412375, study PRJNA504923) | tailings metagenome | isolation source: Relicate 1 Philex TSF3 active mining | place: Philippines
AGTGAGAAATGGTTTCGTGGTCGGTACCTGAATCCGACGAAACATTGTCAATCTCTGTGGTGTAAGCAGTGTCGGAAGGCAGCTGGTAAGACGTTCAAGGGTCGCATCAAAGATCGTCTAAGTCGGAGGCTGCTCAACGGTAACTATCAAAATGATGATCTAAAACATATCACTGCTGCTGTTGGTGTCTGCGATTTCAATGTCGAGGATGTCGAACAAGTGCTGTCATCTGACGATGATCGTTGGAGGCGTATTCGGTATCGTCTTCAAAAGCTGATTCCTATTTCAGCATCACCGTTCTTAGAGTGTGTGTACGAATTTGAGCTGGTCGACTGGGCTGCTCTGAAATCGTCTTCTGATAAGGCATCTGTCTACAAAAAGAAGCAGATGGGGCAGCTGATAGATTGGTACCGCCCAGCTGGTGACAAGGTCGTCTTTGTCCACTTTCACGGGATCACTAACCTAGACCTAGATCAGCTAAAGCACGTGTTTTGCGATGAATATTGGATCAACGGTAAGCCGCTGATAAAGACGCATCCATCAATCGGTCTGTATGTTCAGCGGTTCCATAAAGATAAGTCACTGGAGGATAACCTCGAAAAGCTAACATCTTACTCGTTCAAGTCGGCTTACCGTTACAAGCACAGCTTTATTGGATCTGATTATAAGAATGGGGAGTACATATCTCCATCGGATTTATCAAAATTGGTAACTCTATATCAGGTGCTACAGAAGCGTAATTGGCGAGGTTTGTTCCGTTCAGCGTCCAACAAGATCGCTGATGAGATCGGGCAGTACAAGGTCTGGTACTACGACACTGACACAGAATGGGGGCAAAGACGGCATCCAATTTGGAGTAACTGGATAGGCTTGTTCCCAGAAAGTGGGGTGTTCATCGTTGATCGCTTTGGTGAAACTTACATAAAAGGCTGGAATCCTAATACCGTTCTGATTGAAGGACGATCCACCTTCGATTTCCATTTCGTTGAACGCACTGTGGTTGGTCAAACAAGGTTTTATCACCCTGAGTTCCCTTGGTTGGAGATCTACAAGAATATCTGGGAGGAGGTGGTGTCAAATCGCCTTCCAAGCACAAATCCATCCAAACTCGATACCAAAATGGATTTCGATCAGTTCTATGGGATGAAGTCCAAGCATAAACTTGAGCGGCACGTGGGACGGCAATACGTTCTCCGTGATCCATCGATTTACGATAAGAAAAAGGTTCGTCGTAAGCTGTTTCATCCTGTTGGTATGTTGGATTCAGGTGACATCCTAATCGGTGAGGACCGCATCATTGACAGGTGGTTCGATGAGGTGCGGCGCTTGGATGCTATCGACAAATTCCTCGGTGGTTTGGCTGATGCCGCAAGGGCTGAGCGGATACGGAAGCGTCTTAATTTGAGAGAGGCTATCGCAACAGAAGCAGGTCGACGTTTGGTTTTTGCTGTATAATTCTCATTCAAATCCGATTATAAGGATTGAATGGTTCAGCCACGGGATAAACTTCATATCTACCTTCGGGTGTCATCGGATGCCCAAGAGGCTGACGGGTATGGATTGGAAATCCAACGGAAGGGTGGCTTGGCTGCGGCTAAGCAATACGGGTTGGAACCGATACTCCACGAAGAAGGGTCAGCTTCATCGTTCAACGAGACCTTTGATAATCGACCTGTAATCCGAAACTTGATGCTGATGGTGGCTGATGGAGAGGTGAAACACCTCTACGTCTACAATATGGATCGGCTCAGCCGAAACGAGCAAACCGCTGCTGCTATCAGGTTCAATTTACAGAAAAACAAGGTCAAGGTTTACCATAACAGCGGGGTGGTCGACCTCGAAAGTCCCTCAGATAAGCTGCTGTATGGGATACTCGCTCAGCTGTCGGTCTACGACAATGAGATGCGATTAGATCGTCTTAGAAAGGGGCGGTTGGAGAGTGTCCGCAATGGTAGATGGCACGGTGGTCGTCCTCCGTTTGGCTACTCACTGGCAGGTGGCTATCTCGTAGAGAATAAAGACGAGAGCGAGTGGGTTAGGAAGATCTACCGTTGGTATGATCAAGGGGTCAAAATCGACGATATACGGTTGAGGCTGTTGGAGAACGGTGTCCGTACAAGGTCAGGTCTGCTGAATTGGGGCTACCAGTCGATCCGAAACATTTTGGAATCTACCATCGTTGATGGAGTCCATCACTATTCGGATAAGGCATTGAATGATGGTGTCACCATAACGACGCCGCAGATTGTAGATCCAGTCCTCTCAAAAAGCGTCAAGGACAAGATTTCCAAGACACACCGCACATCAAACAACATCAAACATGAGACGATGTTGAAGGGGATGCTTCGCTGCGGTTGCTGCGGGTCTCCCTTTGGTCAGCGGATAAGCAAGGTACAGTATACCGAGGTATATTTCTGCCTGGGCAATCAGATGCGGCATCGGGGTGTACACAAAGGGGCACCAAAGATTTGCCAAGCCAAGGATGGCTCACGGACACGGTCATTGAAGATATCGAAGACCGATGAGATCATATGGAATGGTGTGGTCGAGTGTTTATCGAACTCCTCATTATACAAGGAGTTTATAAAGCAGTCAGTGCTCGGTGTTCCAAGCGCCGTTGAGGTTGATCCGAAGGTGCTGAAGGTTCGGTTGAAGAAGATCGACAAGGACCTTGAACGTCTAAGGGAGAGCTCCATCAAGGCTCAAATCCTGTCATCGATAGATGATACCGTGACGAGTACGGCTACGTTCAATCAGCAGCTAAGTCAGGTTATCCTTGAAAAAGAGGCTGAACGGCAGGTCATATTGAAGGAGTTGAAGAACCTTAGCAGTCAGAAAAAGTGGGTGGATTGGCTAGGGGACTTTAAAAGCCACATTGATAAGCTGACCTCTAAGGATATGTCCCAGAAGGATAAAAAGCGGTTTCTGTCTGGTGTTGTCGACGAGATTGTGGTCACAACGGTGGACACGCAAACACACCAACTGGATGTTCATTTTAGGCTGCCCTTTGTGGGCAGTGAGTTAAGTTACCGAGATAAAGGTAAAAAGACGTTGGGATATGATTTTGTGAATGGTGGACGAATTCTATCCATTCCATCATCACCTCTAAAAAAAACTCAATAAAAGATAATGATATCAAATGTTTAATATATCATTCTCATTCAAGTCGGTTACGGTGGAGTAGCCTCACCGCGCCATTGCCGGACAGGCTTTACGCGCTGCTAACGATTGCCCGCGTATGATGCGCGGGTGACCCAGAACCAGACCTCATCCGCAAGCCTTCCGCGCAACCTGCCGGTCATGGCGGTGCTTGGCCTGAACGAGCCGGGCGATGCCGACTGGACCCGCCTGCGCGGACTGCAGTATTCCAGCCTGTCGAACGTCACCAAGCTGCGCGTGCTGGCCCATGCCGTGGCGGCGGTGGGCGTGGCGCGGCTGTTCTATGATGTGGTGTCGATCTTCATCCTGCTGGGCTGGGGTGTCGCGCTGGGGGCCAGCCTGTTCTATTCGGCCAAGACCGACCAGTCGCTGGCCGACGCCGACCGCCGCCGCCTGTCGCGCGACGAGGTCAAGAAGCAGACGATGCTGTCCGCTGCCAACGCGCTGGTCTGGGTCGTGCCGATTGCCGGGTTCGCGCCGTTCGGCGATTCGGACCGGATGCTGGAATTGTGGGCGATCACCGCGATGCTGATGACGGCATCGGCGGTGCTGATGCCCGCCGTGCCGCTGGGCAACCTGATCTTTGCCGGAGTCGTCGGGCTGGGCTCGCTTGTCAGCTTCCTGTTCATGCAGAGCTTCGACATGGCCGTGATCTCGGTCGTGTTCGGGGCCGTCGTCGCGCTGGGCTCGATTGAAAGCGCCCGCTCGTTCCTGACCGCGCGGGTGGCCGAATCCGCGATGGCGGAAAAGAGCGAGGTCGTCTCGCTGCTGCTGCGCGAGTTCGAGGAAGGCGAGGCCGACTGGCTGTGGCAGATCGATACCTCGCGCCGGTGCCGCTCGGTCAGCCCACGCTTCGCCTATGCGCTGGGCCTGCCGCCGGAGGAAATCGATGGCAAGCCGTTCATCCAGATGATCGCCGGGCCGGCCTGGGAAACGGGCCAGTTCCCGTCCAGCCTGCACGACCTGGCCGAACGCCTGAAGCGGCGCGAGAACTTCTCCAACCTGCTGGTGCGCGTCACCATCAACGGCCAGCAGCGCTGGTGGGAACTGTCGGGCACGCCCAAGCTTGACGAAAACGGGGTGTTCGACGGCTTTCGCGGCGTCGGCTCGGACGTGACCGAGCAGCGCGAAAGCTCTGACAAGATCGCGCACATGGCGCGTTACGACACGCTGACCGGCCTGCCGAACCGCATGATGGTGACCGAGGCGCTGGGCGATGCGCTGCGCTATGCCGCGCAGTGGCGCACGCGCTGCGCGTTCCTGATGATCGACCTCGACCGGTTCAAGTCGGTCAACGATACGCTGGGCCACCTGGTCGGCGACCAGTTGCTGGCGCGGGTGTCGGAACGGCTGAAAAGCCTGATTACCGACAACGAGCTGTGCGGCCGCCTGGGCGGGGACGAATTTGCCATCGTGGTGCGCGATGCGTCGGACCACACCCGCGTCAACCGCGTGGCGCAGGCGGTGATCGAGCTGCTCTCGCGCCCCTATGAAGTGGATCACCACACGCTCTACATCGGGGCCAGCGTCGGGTCCGCGATTGGTCCGCGCGATGGCAACACGGTGGAAACGCTGATGCGCAACGCCGACCTTGCGCTCTACCGCTCGAAGGAAGAGGGCGGCGGGCAGCATTTCAATTACGAGCCCTCGCTGCACGCCCACGCCGAGGAGCGCCGCAAGCTGGAGTTTTCGCTCCGCCGCGCGCTGGAACGCAACGAGTTCGTGCTGAATTACCAGCCGGTGGTCGACGCCAAGGACGAGTCCATCGTCAGCTTCGAGGCGCTGCTGCGCTGGCATAGCGAGGAGCACGGCTTCGTCAGCCCGGCCAAGTTCATCCCGCTGGCCGAGGACACCCGCCTGATCGTGCCGATTGGCGAATGGGTGCTGCGCGAAGCCTGCCGCGAGGCGGCCAACTGGCCGTCCAACGTCAAGGTCGCGGTCAACGTATCGGGCGAACAGCTGCTGGAACAGAACTTCATCGCCACGGTCGTGGGGGCGCTGTCCTCCAGCGGGCTGGCGGCGCAGCGGCTAGAAATCGAAGTCACGGAAAGCATCTTCGTGCGCGATTCGTCGGCAGCGCGGGGCGTGCTGGAACAGATCATGGCGCTGGGCTGCGGCATCGCGCTGGACGATTTCGGAACCGGCTATTCCTCGCTCGCCTACATCCGCAACCTGCGGTTCTCGACCATCAAGGTCGACCGCAGCTTCGTGCAGGGCGCGGCGGCGGACAATCCGGAAAGCCTGGCGATCATCCGCGCCGTGGTGGCGATGGCGGAAAGCCTGGAAATGTCGACCACGGCCGAAGGCGTGGAAACCGAACGCGAGCTGGCGATCATTCGCGGCCTGGGGTGCCGCAAGATCCAGGGCTATTACTTCGGGCGTCCCATGCCGGCGACCGACGCGCGCGCACTGTTTGGCCGTCCGCAGTTGCAGCGGGTTGGTGCGTAAGGATTAACCGGCCCCGGCGCGGAACTTACGCCCCGACCAGACCCCGGATCGCGCTTTCAAACAGCGCACGGCCATCGGTGCCGCCCTGTTCAGGTTCGATCATGCGTTCGGGGTGCGGCATCATGCCCAGCACGTTGCCCGCCGCGTTCAGCACGCCCGCGATGTTGCGGGCCGAACCGTTGACGCTTTCGGCATAGCGGAACGCCACGCGGCCTTCGCCTTCCAGCCGGTCGAGCGTATCGGCATCGGCAAAGTAGTTGCCATCGTGGTGGGCGACCGGGATCAGGATTTCCTGGCCCGCGCCATAGCCGCTGGTGAACAGGCTTTGGTTGTTTTCAACCGTCAGCTTCACATCGCGGCAGACGAAGCGGATGCCCGCGTTGCGCATCAGCGCGCCCGGCAGCAGCCCGCTTTCGGTCAGGACCTGAAAGCCGTTGCACACGCCCAGCACCGGCACGCCCCGGCCCGCCGCCGCGATCACGGCCTTCATGATGTGGCTGCGCGCGGCCATCGCGCCAGAGCGCAGGTAATCGCCATAGGAGAACCCGCCGGGCAGGGCGATGAAGTCCAGCCCGTCCGGCAGGGCATCGTCGCCGTGCCACACGCGGTGCGGCGCGGTGCCTGAAATCTTCTCCAGCGCATCGGCCATGTCCCGGTCGCAGTTGGAGCCGGGGAAGGTGATGACGGCGGAGCGGAAGGTCATGCCGCCACCCGTTCGATGCGGTAGTTTTCGATCACCATGTTGGCCAGCAGCTGCTTCGCCATCGCGTCGAGCGCTTCGTCGGTGACGGTGTCGTCCACGTCGAGTTCGATCAGGCGGCCGGCGCGCACGTCCTGCACGCCCGAAAAGCCCAGCCCTTCGATCGCGTGGTGAATGGCGCGGCCCTGCGGGTCGAGCACCCCGTTCTTGAGGCTGACATAGACGCGGACCTTCATGGGCGGGGCCTTTCCAAACGGGGCAGGAGACTCGACCGCGCCTATGCCGCCAGAACGGCGGCGGGGCAAGGGTGAGCAGCCGGTTTTAACCCGCTGGCAGCGAATCCAATACGTATCCGAGCGAGCGGACCGTGCGCAGCGGATCGGGCACGCCGTGTCCGGTCAGCGAACGGCGCAGGCGGCCGATCCAGACATCGACCGTGCGCTCGTCGATGGCTTCGCTGTCCTTGCCGATCCGTTCGATCAGCGCGGTGCGGCTGAACACCTGGTCGGGGTGCTCGCAGAAATGCGCCAGCAGGCGGAACTCGTTGGGGCGCAGCGGCAGCGGATTTCCGCGAAATCGCACCTGATGCGCAGCCAGATCCAGCGTCAGATCGCCGTGGACCAGCCGGGTGCGCGCGCCGGCCGCCGGGTCTTTCGCTTCATAAAGGTCCAGCCGTTCGGCCAGCTTGGCCGGGCTGAGCGGGCCGACAAGGTAATCGTCCGCCCCGGCGCGCAGCGCGCGGCGCTGGTCATCGGGATCGCCGGCTTCCAGCACCATCGTGATATGGCCGTGGCGGGTGTTTTTCGCCTCGCGCAGGCGGCGGACCATTTCCAGTCCCGACAGCTCTGGCAGCAGCCAGTCGACAAAGCACCAGATCGGGCCGTCGAAAGGGATTTCGGGAATGTCCGGCCCCAGTGGTAACGCGCGCACCCCCGGCTTCACCTGTGAAAGGGTGCCGTATAGCGTGGGGTCCTGGGCGGTCAGCAGAACAGTCATCGGTCCGGTCTTGGTTGCAGCGCTTCGGTTGATCCTGAAGCTGCACCATGACCCAGCGATATGACGTTTTCGTGACGGTAATCCGTCAGTCTGCCTCAGCGCGGCGGATCGACTCCTTCGGGCAGGACGGTCACTTCGACGGCGGCGTCCTGCGCCAGATATTGCTGGACCAGCGCCTGCAGGCGCGCGGGCGTGATCGCCGCAATCCGCGCCTTGGCGGCGGCATAGCGCTCGATCCGGTCCGGTTCGGTCTGGGCGCGGTCGACCAGGGTCAGCCAGCCGCCGTTCGTTTTCAGCGCGTTGTCATAGCCTTCCAGCACCGGGGCGCGGGCGCGCAGCAGCATATCCTCGCCCACCGGCGCGTCGCGCAGTGCCGCCAGCGTCTCGAAGATTGCCGCGCGGGTCGCCGCGACTTGCGCCACATCGACCGAGGCGTTGATCGAGAACGTGCCGTAACCGCGCCAGGTGCGCGAGGCGTTGCTGTTCACGCCGGGGGAGTAGGCCTTGCCCAGCTTTTCGCGCAGGGTGTCGGTAATCGCCAGTTGCACCACCCGGTCGAGCAGTTGCAGCTCCAGCGCGGCAACCGGGTCTTCCCCGTCGCGCGTGGGCCAGGTCAGCGCCAGCAGCGCCTGATCCTTCGCGCCGGTATGGCGCAGCACGCGTTGGCTGCGGTCGGCGGTGAAGGGGCGGGTGCGGCGATCGGCATAAGCGCCGAACTCCGCCTCGCGCGCGGGCAGCGCGCCCAGCGTCTTGCCGACCAGCGCGATGGCCTGCGCCTCGTCAAAGTCACCGACCAGCCCCACTTCGATCGCGCCCTTCGCCAGCCGGTCGGCCACGTCGGCCTTCAGCTTTGCAAAGGTCAGCGCGCGCCATTCCTCGACCTTGCCCAGGCTGAAGCGCGGGTCGTTGTCCGACAGGATCGCCCCCAGATCGGCGTTGAGCGCGCTGCCCGGCGTCGCCCGCAGCGAGGCGAACATGTTGTTGATCGTCTGGCGGAACAGGACTTCGCCTTCCTTGCGATAGCCCGGATCGGTCAGCTGCGCGGTCAGCAGCTGCAATTGCAGTTCCAGATCGCCGGGCGTCGTGCCCGCCAGCGCCACGAAGGTTTCATCCGTCGCGCTGAGCCCGGCGGAAACGGTGCGGCCCGCCAGCAGCGAATCCAGCTCGTCCCGGCTGTGCTTGCCCAGCCCGCCTTGGGCAAAGACCGACATCATCTTGGTCGCGTGCGGGTTTTCGCGCGTTTCGATCAGCTGCCCGCCGTCGACCGACAGCTGCACCAGCACGCGCTCTTTCTCGATGGTGGTCCGCTTCAGGTTCAGCCGCACACCATTGGCAAAGCGCAGCTGGCGGATGCCCAGCACCGGCTCGGTCGTGTCGCTGACGACCTGCCCGGCAGGGCCGAAATCGGTGTAGGCAAAGGCCCCGGCGGCCTTCTGCTCCAGCGGCCTGATCGCCGCGCGCATCGCCTCGTCCCACGCGGCGCGGATCGCACTGGCCCCGCCTTCGGGATCGCGCCGCCCCTGAAAGCGCAGCAATGGTGCATCGAGCGGGACGACCTCGCGCTTGACCGCGGCCAGCACCGCCGCTGGCGTGATCTGGGGAATGAACGCTTCCAGCCGTTCCAGCGAACGGGTTGGCGTATCGGGCACGACATCATCGTTCACCAGCGCCAGAGCCGCGCCCAGCAGCTGGGAATGGCTGCGGGTGCTTTCGGATGCGGCGGCGTTGAGGTTCGCCTTGCGGATGTTGGCGACCTGTTCGGCCACTTCCTGCGCGGTAAAGCCGTATTGCAGCGCGCGGCGGTATTCCTTCGCCGCTTCGATCAGCCCGCGCCGCCACTTGCCGTCCACGGTATCGACCGCGATGCTGGTGGTGCGGCCGGTGCGGAACACGTCACCAGTGCCGAACCCGGCGCTGCGGAAGGGGGCGTTGTCCTCACGCGTGCGGCTCAGCAGGCGGCGGTTGAGAATGGCATAGCCGATCTGGCGCAGTAGGTTCTCGCGGCGCTGGGCAATGCTGTCGCGCTCGTCCAGCCAGGGGCCGATGCGGGTGGCGGTGATCCGTTCGGACAGCGCGGGATCGACGAACACGTCGACCTTACCCGCCGCCCTGGGATCGAGCGGGCCGGGGCTGGGCTGCGGCTCGGCCGGGGCCGGGCGCCAGTCGCCAAAGCGGCGGCGGATGGCGGCTTCCACTTCGCCTGCGTCAAAATCGCCGACGATCAGCAGCGTGGTATGGCGCGGCACGTATTCGCGCCGCCAGAACGCGCGCAGGCTTTCCGCCGTCGCGCCGTTCAGCGTTTCGGCGGTGCCGATGGCGAGCCGCCTGGTGAAACGCGCGTCGGGGGCCAGGAATTCCTGGCTGTCCTGGTAATTGCGCAGCGCGAAAGTGTTGCGGTCGCGCATTTCGGCCAGCACGACCCCGCGTTCGCGCTCCACCGCTTCAGGGGAAATCGTCAGTTCGCTGGCGGTTTCGCGCATGATCATCAGCGCGGTGTCGAGCAGCGCGGGATCGTTCCGCGGCAGGTCGAGCATATAGGTCGTGCGGTCGTAATTGGTGCTGGCGTTGTTGTGCGCGCCGAAGGCCAGCCCCAGCCGTTCGAGCAGCTTCACCATCTCGCCTTCGGGCAGGTTGGTGCTGCCGTTGAAGGCCATGTGCTCGACAAAGTGGGCAAACCCGCGCTCGCTGTCTTCCTCGTCCAGCGATCCGGCATCGACCTGCATCCGCACCAGCGCCGTGCCCTTGGGCGTAGCGTTGCTGCGGATGGCATAGCGCATCCCGTTTTCGAGCTGGCCGAAGCGGTAGCCGGGGTCGAGCGGCACGTCGCTCGCCTCGAAGGCCCAGGTCGGGCGCGGCGGCAGGACGGCGGCGGCAGAGCTCAGCCCTTCGCCGCGCGGGGCGCAGGCGGACAGGGCAAATGTGGAAATGGTGAGGGCGAGCAGGAACTTGCGCGAAATCATCGCGGCTTCGTGCCGGATTGTGCCCGCCGGGGCAAGTGGGTGGGGTGGGGCAAGTGGGGCGCTCCTCCCCCGCTGGGGAGGAGGAGGCCGGAACTTACTTGCCGCGCAGCTTGCGGTGCGCGGAGAGGTCGAGCACTTCGCTCGGACCGTTGTCGGCGTCGAGCAGGCCAAGGCGGCGCGCGACTTCCTGATAGGCTTCTTCTTCCCCGCCGAGGTCGCGGCGGAAGCGGTCCTTGTCCAGCTTTTCACCGGTGGTCATGTCCCACAGGCGGCAGCCGTCGGGGCTGATTTCGTCAGCCAGGATCACGCGGCTGTAATCGCCGTCCCAGATGCGGCCGAATTCCAGCTTGAAGTCCACCAAGCGAATGTTGATTGCCGCGAACATCCCGCACATGAAATCGTTGATGCGGATCGCCATCGAGGAAATGTCCTGCATTTCCTCGTTATTGGCCCAGCCGAAGCAGGCGATGTGCTCTTCCGCGATCAGCGGGTCGCCCAGCGCATCGTCCTTGTAATAGTATTCGATCAGGGTGTGCGGCAGCGGTTCCCCTTCGGGAATGCCGAGGCGCTTGGAGATCGAACCGGCGGCAACGTTGCGCACGACCACTTCGATCGGCACGATTTCCACCTGCCGGACCAGCTGCTCACGCATGTTGAGCCGCTTGATGAAGTGGGTGGGGATGCCGATGTGGTTGAGGCGGGTGAACACATACTCGCTGATGCGGTTGTTGATCACGCCCTTGCCGTTGATCGTGCCCTTTTTCAGGGCGTTGAACGCGGTGGCATCGTCCTTGAAGTACTGGATGATCGTGCCCGGTTCGGGGCCTTCGTACAGGATCTTGGCCTTGCCTTCGTAGATCTGGCGGCGACGGGACATCTTTACGTTCCTCGAAAAACCAAGCCCCGGCAAAGGCGGGTCGGTTAACGGGACTCGCGCGGGCCGGGGCAGATTTGAGCGCCTCTACGCCAAAACGGCAGCCGGTGCAATCGAGCCGTCCAATTGCCCCAGCCGGTCCGCCAGCCAGCGCGCGGCGGGGCCGGGCGGGGCATCGGCGCGGTGGATTGCGTAGAGCGGGTATGCCCCGCCGGGCGCTTCCGGCAGGGTCAGTTCCACCAGCCGCCCGCGGGCCAGATCATCGCCCACCATCCAGCGCGGCATGTTGCCCCAGCCCAGCCCCTCACGCAGCAATTCGTGCTTTGCGCCGAGATCGCCCAGCCGCCAGGTGCGCGGCGAGATGACTGAGAATTCGCGGCCCGCCGACAAGCTGGAACGGTCTGACAGGACCAGCTGCACTTCATCGCGGGGGCGGCTGCCGTGGGCCAGCGGATGGCCGGGCGCGACGACCGGGATCAGGCCGACATGGGCAAGCAGGCGACGCTCCAGCCCGGCCTGCTCCGCCGCGAGCGGTCCGGCGATTCCCAGCGAAGCCTCGCCCTGCTGAACCAGCTGCGCCACCGCGCCCAGCGCCTCGATCCGCAGGGAAAGCGCCACGCTGGGGAACTGGGCGGCGAAATCGCGCAGCGCGGCGGCAAGGCAGGGCATCGGGAACATCACGTCCACCACCAGCGCCACGCGCGGTTCCAGCCCCGCGACTAGCCCGCCGACCCGGGCGCGCAGGCTTTCCAGCCCGCGTTCGACCTGCCGCAGCTCCTCCAGCACCGCTTCGCCCGCCGGGGTCAGGCGGGGCTTTTTCGTGCCTTCGCGGCTGAACAGGGTGACGCCCAGCTGGGCCTCCAGATTGGCGATGGCATAGCTGACCACCGAGGTTGCACGGCGAAGGCGGCGTCCGGCGGCGGCAAAGCTGCCTTCCTCCACCACCGCCAGAAAGGTGCGGATCTGCTCGATCGAGGGCGTGCCAGGTTTGAACATATCTATCCAGTCGAAAAGTATGATCGATATTATCCGACTGAACAGAAATGTGAAGCGGTGCCATATCCGCTCCATCGGATGCAGCGGCGTTTCCCCCCGGCCGCGATCACCATGGAGCAATTGTCATGAGCAAGGTCCTCGTCCTCTATTATTCCAGCTATGGTCACCTTGAAACGATGGCCCACGCCATTGCCGAAGGCGCCCGCGCGGGCGGCGCGGAAGTGGACGTGAAGCGCGTTCCCGAAACCGTGCCGGAAGACGTTGCGCGCGGCGCGCATTTCAAGCTGGACCAGGCCGCTCCGATCGCCACGGTCGCCGAACTGGAAAACTATGACGCGATCATCCTGGGCACCGGCACGCGGTTTGGCCGGATCAGCAGCCAGATGGCGGCGTTCCTCGATCAGGCTGGCGGGCTGTGGGCGCGCGGCGCGCTGATCGGCAAGGTCGGCGCGGCGTTCACTTCCTCCGCCACCCAGCACGGCGGGCAGGAAACCACGCTGTTCAACCTCATCACCAACATGCTGCACTTCGGCATGACCATCGTCGGTCTGGACTATGCCCACGCCGGGCAGATGCGGAATGACGAAGTGGTCGGCGGCGCCCCCTATGGCGCGACCACCATCGCGGGCGGCGACGGCAGCCGCCAGCCGAGCGCGACCGAACTGGAAGGCGCGCAGCACCTGGGCAAGCGCGTCGCCGAAACCGCGAACAAGCTGTTCGGGTAAAACGACAACGGGGCGGACCGCGCTGGTCCGCCCCGCCGATGCCTCAACCTCTCCCAGCCCGTCACCCCGGATCAGGTCCGGGGCGACGCGGGGAGGGGAGAGGCGCTGTCTCTTACTTCTCGCCCAGCAGGTTCTTCTGCCAGAACTGCAATTCGGTCCAGAACTGGTAGTCCTGGTTCTCCTTCTTGCCGAACCCGTGGCCTTCGTTGAGGCCGACGAGGTGCCAGGCGGTGCGGCCCTTGGCACGGACGGCGGCGACGGCCTGGTCGGCCTCGCTTTTCGGCACGCGCGGATCGTTCGCGCCGGTTACGACCAGCAGCGGGATCGCCAGCTTGTCGATGCTGGTCAGCGGCGAGATTTCCAGCAGCTTGGCGCGCTGCTTGGGATCACGCTCATCGCCGTATTCGACCCGGCGCAGATCGCGGCGATAGCTCTGGGTGTTTTCGAGGAACGTCACGAAGTTGCTGATCGCGACGATGCAGTCCGCCGCCTTGAACTGCGCGCCATAGCGGATCGCGCTGGCGTAGCACATGTAGCCGCCATAGGAGCCGCCCTGCACGGCCATGCGGCCCGCGTCGATCGCGGGATCGGCCTGCAAGCGGTCCAGGAACGCGCCGATGTCCTTGACCGAATCCTCGCGCTTGAACGGCCCGTTATCCAGGCTGACGAAGCGCTTGCCATAGCCGGTGGAGCCGCGGACGTTGGGATAGAAGATCGCCACGCCCAGCTCGTTCAGCAGGTAGTTGGCGCGGCCCCTGAAGCTGGGGGTGCTCTGCCCTTCCGGCCCACCGTGGATGTTGACGATCAGCGGGCGCTTGCCAGGGAACTTGGCCGGATCGGGGCGATAGAGAAAGCCGGACACGGCCTCGCCGTCAAAGCTCTTCACTTCTACCAGCTCCGGCTCGACGTTCACGGCCGGGTTGAGCCCGCCGGTCTCGCTCTCCGTCCAGCGGGTGACGGCCAGAGTCGCCGGATCGACCGAGAAGGCATCGGTTGGCACCTTGGCCGAGGATACCGTCACGCCAATCGTGCCCCACGGCGCGATCCTCATGCCGCCGATCACGCCCTTGGGCAGGGCGGTGACTTCGCGCACGGCGCCGGTTTTCGGATCGAGCAGCTTCAGCTTCGAAATCCCCGCCTCGTTCACCACATAGGCGATGAAGCTGCCGTCCGGGGCAATGTCGAACCCTTCGACATCCCACTTCGGCTCAGGCGAGCGGGGCGTGAACTTGCCGGTCTTGATGTCCAGCGTGCCCAGCCGCTGGAAATCGCTGCCGACATCGCTGGTCACCCACAGCTGCCCGTCGGGTGCATACCGGGCCCCGTCGTGCGAAATCGCCAGCTTGTGATTGCCGATGGGGGTCATTTTGCCGGATGCCAGGTCCAGCGTGTAGAGGTCCGACTTCTGGACCGAGACATAGTTGACGACGACCGCAGTCTGGTTGCCCGGCGCGAAATCGGCCAGTGCCCAGCCGCCGCCCTTGACCTCGGCCACCATCCGCGTGGTCGCCGGATTGCGCGGGTCGGCGACATAGAGGTCACCGTCGGTGCCGTTGCGGCGGGTGGAGCTGTACCCGATCAGCTTGCCGTCGGCGCTGATCGCGTTCAGCGCATTGCGGCTCTTGCCGTCGGTCAGCAGGGTCAGGCGGCCGTCCTTGAGCGTGTAGAGCTGCCAGAATTCATCGCCGCCCTTGTCCTTGCGCACCACCAGCGTGCCGTCATTGCCGACATAGCTGCCGCCCAGCGGTTCCGCCTCGAAGCTGATCTGGCGGCGGGCCATGCCGGGGCCAGCCACGGTGTGCAGCTGCGCGACGTTGCCGAAGCGGGTCGATACCAGCATCGCCCGGGTCACTGGGTCCCAATCGAGGAACGCGGCAGTGCGGAATTCCATGTAGGGGCGGGTTGCATCGACCAGCGCCATCGGCACGGCAGGCACGCCGTCCGCCTCGATTCCCGCAGGCTTGGGGGCGACCGGCGTGGCATCTTGTGCAAGCGCCGGAGTCAGCGCAGTCGTCATCGACAGGGTCAGGGCGGTGAAGCCCAGCAGAAGTTTGCGCATGATGAGAGGTTTCCCCTGAGATTGGTCTATGCCCGCAGACTGGCCGGGGCAGGGCGATGAGGCAACCGGCTTATCGACGAACCGCTGACAACGCCCCGCCGCTGCGCTAAATCCCATGGCACAAGGAGACACCGATGGACCGCACCGAAGCGCTTGCCCTGCTCACCCGTTACTACGCTGCGTTCAATGCGGGCGATTGGGAAGGGATGCTCGACTGCCTCGACGACGGCGTGATCCACGACATCAACCAGGGTGGGCGGCAGACCGGCAAGGACGCGTTCCGCAGCTTTCTGGCGCACATGGAGCGCTGCTATCGCGAACGGCTGGACCGCATCGTGCTGATGGCCAGCGACGATGGCACGCGCGGCGCGGCGGAATTCATCGTCCACGGTGAATATCTCGCGACCGACGAGGGCCTGCCCGAAGCCAACGGGCAGACCTATACCCTGCCGGCCGGTGCGTTCTTCAGCATCGCGGGCGGGCGGATCACGCGGGTCACGGTCTATTACAACCTGGCCGACTGGACCGCGCAGGTCGGCGGATGAGCGTTACCGTCCGGGTGCTGACCGGCGCGGACCTGCACGCGGCGCTGGACGATCTGGCGGCCCTGCGGATCGCGGTCTTTGCCGCGTTCCCCTATCTCTACGCCGGGTCGGCGGAATATGAGCGCGAATACCTGGCCGAATTTACCGCCGCGCCCGATGCCGTGCTGGTCGCCGCGTTCGATGGTGCGCGGATCGTCGGGGCGGCCACGGCCTCGCCGCTGAGCGCACAGGATGATTATATCCGCGAACCGTTCGGGCGCGCCGGGATCGATCCGGCCGGGGTGTTCTATTTCGGCGAAAGCGTGCTGCTGCCGGACTATCGCGGGCAAGGGATCGGCCATGCCTTTTTCGATGCCCGCGAAGCCGCCGCGCGGGCGTGGGGTGCGGCACAGGCCAGCTTCTGCGCGGTGGTGCGGCCAGACGATCACCCTGCGCGGCCCGCCGGATATACCCCGCTCGATGCGTTCTGGCGGCGGCGCGGCTATGCCCCGGTCGCGGGGCTGACGGGGGAGTTCAGCTGGGCCGAACATGGCGAGGCGCAGGAAAGCCCCAAGCCGATGCAATACTGGATGTGCAACCTATGACCCGCTTCACCATCGCCGCCGCGCAGTATCCGATCGAGGCGCTGGCCGACTGGGACGCCTACGTGACCAAGCTTACCGGCTGGGTCGAGCGCGCTGGCGCAGGCGGCGCGGCGCTGGCGGTGTTTCCGGAATACGGGGCGATGGAACTCGCCTCGCTCGATCCCGCGACGATGGGCGACCTGCAAGGCTCGATCGCGACCGTGTCGGCACTGCTGCCGCAAGTGGACGCGCTCCACCGCGAACTGGCTGCGCGGCACGGCCTGCATATCCTTGCCGCCAGCGCGCCGTTCCAGCGCGCCGATGGCCGCTTCGTCAACCGCGCGCGGCTGTTTGCGCCGAATGGCAAGGTGGGCGTGCAGGACAAGCTGATCATGACCCGGTTCGAGCGCGAGGCATGGGGCATCCACGGTGGCGCGCCGCTGCGGCTGTTTGAGACCACACTTGGCAAGATCGGCATAACCATCTGCTATGACAGCGAATTCCCGCTGCTCGCCCGCAGCCAGGTGGAAGCGGGGATGGAGCTGCTGCTGGTGCCGTCCTGCACCGAGGCGGCGTTGGGTTACTGGCGGGTGCGGCTGGGCGCGCAGGCCCGCGCGCTGGAGGGGCAGTGCTATGCCGTCCACAGCCCGACCGTGGGGAGCGCGGACTGGTCCCCGGCGGTGGACAGCAACCGCGGCGCGGCGGCGATCTATGGCCCGCCCGACCGGGGCTTTCCCGATGACGGCGTGGTCGCGCTGGGGGAAATGGATGCCAGCCAGTGGGTCTTTGCCGAAGTGGATCTGGCCCGCGTGGCGGACCTGCGCGCCGATGGCGGCGTGCTGAACGCGCGCCACTGGGCCGAACAGCCGGGGGCTCAGGCGCTGCCTGCGGTGGAACTGGTGGACTTGCGATAAGCGGTCCCGCGCGGCACAACGCGGTTATGCGTTCGTTTTCAGTTCCTTTCGCAGCCGCGCTGTTGCTGGCCGTTCCCGTAGCTGCTCAAACGCCCACAGCGCCGCCGCAGACGGTGGAGCAGGCGCTGGCGCTGGCCCCGGCGGGCACACGCTTTGGCGTGCTGGTGGTGGACGATGAGGGCCGGGACGTGCTGGCGATCCGGCCCGATGACCGCTTCATCCCGGCCTCCAACACCAAGCTGTTCACCACGGCCACGGCCTATGCCCTGCTGGCCGACAAGGTCGCGGGGGCCAGGCTGGGGACGGAGGGATTTGGGCGATATGCCCCCGGCGCGTTCATCGGTCTGGCCGAGCGCGAGGGCGCTGCGCCCGACGTGATCCTCTATGGCCGGGGCGATGCGCAGCTTGCCAGCGCGGCGGACTGCAAGCAGGACTGCCTTAGCGAACTGGCCGACATGATCGCGCGCAAGACCCGGCGGGTGGGCGATGTCGTGGGCGACGACAGCTGGTTCCCGGACCAGCGCTGGAGCCCCGGCATGAGCTGGAACAACATCGGCACCGATTCCGGCACCGCGATTTCGGCGCTTTCGCTCGACAACAACGAGCTGCCGGTGGCCATTGCGCCGGGAGCGGAGGGGCAGCCGCCGCTGGTCGAAATCGCGCCCTATTACACCGTGCGCAACGAGGCAGTGACAATTGCGGCGGGCGGCCAGACCCGGCTGGGGTTCGAGCGCGCGGTGAATGGCATGGAACTGCGCATCCATGGCGAGATCGCGGTCGGCGCACCGCCATTCCGCGACCGGCTGGGGATCGACGATCCGGCGCATTACGCCGCCTGGCAGCTGCGCCGGATGCTGGAAGCGCGCGGGGTGAACGTGACCGGCAGCGTGCGCGCGCAGCACCGCCCGGTCAGCCTGATTGATGATCCCAAGGCGCGCGAGGGGCGCGATATCCGGGTGCGGATGCCGCGCGCGGCATTCATGGGCGGCCATACCGCGCCGCCGCTGGCCGACACGATCCGGGTGGTCAACAAGGACAGCCAGAACCTTTATGCCGAGTTGCTGCTGCGCCGCGTGGGCAAGCTGGATGGTACCGGATCGCTGGCGGACGGGATTGCCGCGCTGCACGCCGTGATGGCGGCGGCGGGCGTGGCGCGCGGCAGCTATGACTTCTCGGACGGTTCCGGCATGTCGACCTACAACCGCATTTCCCCGCGCGCGGCGGTCACGCTGCTGCGCTGGGCCAAGGGGCAGCCTTGGGGCGGGGAATGGGCGGCCTCGCTGCCGGTCGGCGGGGTGGATGGCACGCTGCGGCGGCGCTTCAAGGGCACCGCGCTGGAAGGAAAAATCCGCGCCAAGACCGGCACGCTCAACGCCACCAACACCCTTTCTGGCTATCTGACGGCGGCCAGCGGGCGGGAACTGACGTTCTCCATCCTGGCCAACGACGTGCCGGAAGATGGCCGCGCGGTTCCGGCCATGGACGCAGCCTTGCTGCTGATCGCCGCCGCGAATTGAAATCGCTTCCAACGGAATTGTTGCGCAGTTGCAACAAAATTGCGGCAGCGGCGAAAAACCGTGCGCGCCCGGCAGTTGAACGGGGTTTCAACTCTGGCGCTGCCCGGACTGCTTGATAGTGTGCGCGCTCAGGCCTTTGGGGGGCCGATTCATTTCGCTTTGGGGGTTATCCATGAATGTACGCGACTTTTCCCGCATCCTGCTGACCAGCGGCGTGGCTCTGGGCGCGCTCGCCTCGCCGGCGCTGGCGCAGACCGCGCCCGGCAGCTCTTCGGGGATGGCTGCGGCGGATGAGGGCGGCAGCACCGCGATCATCGTCACCGGCTCGCGCATCAAGCAGGACCCGAACAAGAGCGCCCTGCCGCTGACCGTCATCAGCAACGCGGAAATCCAGCAGAACGGCATTTCCAGCCCCGAACAGCTGATCATGTACCTGTCCACCAACGGCACCGGCGCGGACAACCTGGCCGCCAATGCCGACGTCACCACCGGCGCGCAGCGCGGCACCAACGGCCTTTCGGCAGCGAACCTGCGCGGGCAGGGCTCGGCCGCAACGCTGGTGCTGCTCAACGGCCGCCGCGTCGCCGCGCACGGCCTGTCGGGCAGCGCGGTTGATGTGAACCAGATCCCCTTCGCCGCGATCGACCGCGTCGAAGTGCTGAAGGACGGCGCTTCGGCCATCTACGGCACCGACGCCATCGGCGGGGTGATCAACTACATCACCAAGAAGGACTATACCGGCCTTGGCGTCAGCGGCTTTGCCGACCTGACCGAAGCGGGCGGCGGCAATATCTACAACGTGTCGGGCATTGCCGGGTATGGCGACCTGAAGGAGCAGGGCTTCAACATCATGGCGGCGGTGTCCTACCGCTGGAACAAGATGCTGCGCGGCAGCCAGCGCGATTTCGTGAACGGCAACCAGCCGAACCGCGGCCTGTCGGTCGATACGCGCGGCACGCCGCTGGCAACCGCGTTCAACATTGGCGCGAACGCGTTCCAGCAGCCGGGCGGCACTCTGCTGCAAGGGCTGACGCTGACCGCGCCGAACGGCGCCAACGCGGCGGCGGGCGGGATCAACCCGCTGAACCTGCCAGGCGGGGCGGGCTGCGAAACCATGGATGGCGGCATGGCCTATGACTATGCCCTGTGGAATGCGGCGACCGCCTATTACGCCTGCGCCTGGGATACGGGCCGCGCGGCGGTGATCCAGCAGCCGATCGAAACGCTGACCTATTTCGCGCGCGGCGTGGTGGCGCTGGGGGCAAGCGAACTGTCGGTCGAACTGACCGGGTCGGACGCCAATTCGGCCAAGAGCTTCTCCAACGCGCAGCTTTCCGCCAACACCACCAACCTGCCGATCGGGATGCCGCTGAACAGCCTGACCAAGTCGACCTATGACTCGGTGTTCAATTCGATCCGAGGCGCGTTTGCGGGCAATGCCGCGCAAGTCGCCGCACTCGATGCGCGCTATGGCCGCCCGATCGGGTTCCGCTGGCGCTGCGCCCCGTGCGGCCCGCGCGAATACGTGACCGATACCAAGACCTTCCGCGTTGCCGCCGGGATCGACGGTCCGCTGCCGCTGGCCGGGTGGGATTACCGCGTCGGTGCCAGCTATGCCCGCAGCGAAAGCTCGTCGGTGCTGGGCAGCGGCTATTACTATCGCGGCACGCTGGCCAACGGCGCGTCCGATCCCAACGCACCGACCGCGCCAGGCGCGACCGCGCCGGGCCTGGTGGGCGTGATCAACAGCGGCCTGATCAATCCGTTCTCGCTGACCCAGACCGAAGCCGGCCTCGCCGCGCTGGAAGCCGTGTCGGCCAAGGGCGCGACGCTCTATGGCGGGCGCTATCAGCTGAAGCAGGTCGATGCGTCGTTCTCTGGCCCGCTGTTCGCGCTGCCGGGCGGCGACGTGCAGATGGCGGTTGGCGTGGACTATCGCCGCGAGACGTATGAGTTCAACGGTTCGCCCGCTGCGGCGGCGACCGCGCCGGTGATCTTCCTGGCGGCGTTCGACAACGTCAACGCGCTGACCCCGAAGAACCGCGACGTGAAGGCGGCCTATGCCGAAATCAACGTGCCGGTGTTCGATATGCTGGAACTGACCGGCGCGGTGCGGATCGATGACTATTCGGGCTTTGGCACCACCACCAACCCCAAGGTTTCGGCCAAGTTCCAGCCGGCCGAGTGGGTGATGTTCCGTGGCTCCTACAGCACCGGCTTCCGCGTGCCGAGCTTCAACCAGATCTTCAACGGCATCACCGAAAGCCCCTATTCGGGCAGCGACCTGGCCGATCCGGTGAAGTGCCCGGGCGGCGTGCCGAACGCCACCAACCCGGCCTGCGCCTTCATCCGCCCGAACATCTGGACCGGCGGCACGATCGACCTGGGGCCTGAAACGGCCAAGATGGCCAGCCTGGGCGTGGTGCTGCGGCCCGCGCCGCGCTGGACCGCCTCGGTCGACTGGTGGAGCATCCGCGCTGACAACACGATCCAGCTGCTCACCCTGCGCCAGCTGATCGACAACGCCGCCCTGTTCCCCGACCGGTTCATCCGCGACGGCAGCGGCACGATCACCACCATCGACCAGCGCTGGATCAACGCCGGTGCGCGCAAGACGCAAGGGTTGGAAATCTCGCTGCGCGGCGGGTTCGACCTGCCGGGGAACAGCCAGCTGAACCTGGGCGCGGACGGCACGATGCTGCTGGAAAAGAAGGAAAAGCTCACCCCGACTTCGGCGTGGAGCGCCAGCCAGATCGGCGTGTTCACCTTTGCGGGCGATCTGGGCCTGCGCTGGAAGCACAACGCCTGGCTGACCTGGTCGAACGACAACCTCTCGGCCACGTTCAGCCAGATCTTCCGCAAGGGATACAAGAACCAGGCGCTGCCGGGCATCGCTGCGGGCACGATCACCCGGCCGGACTACAACCCGATGGTCAAGGATTACGCGATCTACAACCTGACGGTCAGCTATCAGGGCCTGATCGAAGGGCTGAAGCTGACCGCGGGCGTGAAGAACGTGTTCGATACCGATCCGCCGTTCGCCATCACCTATGATGGCAACACCGGTGCGGGCAGCTCGTGGGAGCCGCGCGTGGCCGATCCGCGCGGTCGCTCGTTCATCCTGCAGGCGGAAATGAAGTTCTGATCCGTTGCCCCGGTCACGGGGCGGCGAATCGGCAATTTCATTGAAAATCCGGCAAGGGCGCGCAGCCAATGCGCGCCCTTGTTGCGTTTTGAATCGCTAAATTGCTGTGCAATGGTGATAATCTTGCGTTAACAGCCCCTTTACCGGTCATTGGCAAATTCGGATCCTGACAGAGGCAGGCATTCGGTGGCCACAATGGCATATGCAGGTGAACCGGCATTTCAGACCACAGGCGGGCGGCGCACTGATCGTGCTCCGTTCGAAGCAGCGGTTGTGTTCCGTGCGGGCACGCGCAAGGCAACCGTCAAGGTCCGCGACATTTCCACGCTGGGCGCGCGGGTGTCGGGGGTTTACCTGGTCCACGAGGGCGACCGCTTCTTCCTGACCCTGCCGGGCCTGGAATCGATCGAGGCGCGCGTGGCCTGGGTCACGGAATTCGAATTCGGCTGCGAGTTCATGAAGCCGTTGAACCCGGTGATCCTGGAGAACCTGATGCGCCGCCATTGAGGTGCCGCACCCGTCGGGCGCGAGTTCCCGCCCGGCCAACGGTTCGCTCCGGGGGGAGCGCGATCCGTGATTGGCTGACCGGACGGGAACCGCCGGGGGGCTCACATGATCCTAGGCAAGCGGGCTCACATGATCCTAGGCAAGCGGGCGATACGCCGTTTCCGGCCGCCAGCGCATCAGCAGGTTGTCCAGCACGATCGGGCTGAGCATCTGGTTGAACGCGCAGCCGACCAGGCTGTTGTCCCACCAGATCACTTCGCCCTGCAGCGATTCCAGACCCGGCAGCGTCAGCCAGCAGACCGTGCCCGGCGTGATCCGGTTGACCGCCGCGGCGCAAAAGCCGCTGAGCGACAGATCGTGCACCACCGACTGGAATCCGCGTCCGCCCGACATGCGCAGCGTTGCGGGGATCGAAATGCGGGTGCGCGGCGCGCAGCGGTCTTCCTGCGCTGCGGTGAAATAGGGATCCCGCGTCTGGATCAGGTAATCACTCATCGTCTGCAACCCCTGCTGCTTTGCTTGCCACTGTCTTTCCCGACAGCCTTTGCAAAGTATCGCGCAGTCTGGTTGCGACGAATTTATGAAGACTGGTTAACCCGTTCGCGGTGCGGGCTGGCGAATTGTTCACCAAGCAGGGTTACCATTCGCTCTGCCACGACCGACGGCAGCTTCACCGTCTGCGGATCTTCGCCCGGATAGGCCTTGGCGCGCATCGCCGTGCGGGTCGCGCCCGGATCGATGATGCCCACCCGCACCTTGCCGGCGTTGCGCACTTCCTGCGCATAGCAATCGACCAGCGTTTCGGCGGCGGCCTTGCTGGCGGCATAGGCCCCCCAGAACGCGCGCGGGGCGGTGGCGACGCTGGTGGTCAGGTACAGGAACCGCGGATCGGCGGCCTTGCGCAGCAGCGGATCGAACTGCGCGATCAGGGCCTGCGTGGCGAGGACGTTGATCGTCAGCGCCTTGGACAGGGTGGACTGGTCGATCGCGGTGACCGGGGTCAGCTGGGGCAGGGTGGCGGCGCAGTGCACCAGAATGTCGAGCGCGCTCCAGCGCCCGGCAATGGCCTGCGCCAGCCGTGCAATCCCGTCTGCTTCGGCCAGGTCGACCGGCGCGATGGTGGCATGGCCGCCGGCGGCGAAAATCCGCTCCTCGACCGCTTCCAGCGCGCGGGTATCGCGGCCGGTCAGCACTACGTGCGCGCCTGCCGCAGCCAGCGCCTCGGCCGTGGCCGCACCGATCCCTCCGCTCGCCCCGGTGACGAGCGCGACTTGCCCGGCCAGATCGGTCATGCGACCTGTCCGACCGGCAGGGTCAGCTGGTCGGCAGCGTTGTCACGCTCGGCCAGGTCGGTCAGGCTGGTGGGATAGTCCCCGGTGAAGCAGGCGTCGCAATGCTGCGGGCAGGCGGCAGAACGCTGCTTTTCCCCGACCGCGCGATACAGGCCGTCGATGGAGACGAAGGCCAGGCTGTCGGCATGGATGAACTGCGTCATTTCCGCGATGTTCATCCGCGCGGCCAGCAGCTTGGAGCGTTCCGGCGTATCGACGCCATAGAAGCAGCTGTGCACCGTGGGCGGGCTGGCGATGCGCATGTGCACTTCGGCCGCGCCCGCGTCGCGCATCATCTGCACGATCTTCATCGAGGTCGTGCCGCGCACGATCGAATCGTCGATCAGCACGATCCGCTTGCCTTCCACCAGTGCGCGGTTGGCGTTGTGCTTGCGCTTTACATCGGCGTGGCGCGCGCCGTCCGACGGCTGGATGAAAGTGCGCCCGACATAGTGCGAACGGATGATCCCCAGGCCAAAGGGAATGCCGCTCTGCTGGGCATAGCCGATCGCCGCGGGCACGCCGCTGTCCGGCACGGGGACCACCAGGTCCGCCTCGACCGGGGCCTCGATCGCCAGTTCCGCGCCGATCTGGCGGCGCACTTCATAGACCGAATTGCCACCCATGACCGAATCCGGGCGGCTGAAATAGACGTGCTCGAAAATGCAGGGCCGGGCAGAGGTTTCGCCGAACGGGCGGTGGCTGGTGATCCGGCCATCGGTGCGCACTTCGACGATTTCGCCGGGTTCGACCTCACGCACGAATTCCGCGCCGACCACATCGAGCGCAACCGATTCGCTGGCAAACACGGTGGCATCGCCGATCCGGCCCATCACCAGCGGGCGGATGCCCAGCGGATCGCGGCAGGCGATCAGGCGCTTGGGCGTCATGCAGATCAGCGAATAGGCCCCTTCGATCATGCGCAGCGCATCGACGAAGCGGTCCAGCAGCTTGTGGAAGCGGCTGGTCGCGATCAGGTGGATGATCACTTCGGTGTCCGACGTCGACTGGAAGATCGAACCCTTGGACACCAGTTCGCGCTTCAGCGTCATCGCGTTGGAGATGTTGCCATTGTGCGCGATGGAAAAGCCGCCCGCCGCCAGATCGGCGAACAGCGGCTGGATGTTGCGCAGCCCCGATCCGCCAGTGGTGGAATAGCGCACGTGGCCCGATGCGACCGAGCCGGGCAATTGTTCGAAGATGCCGTTGTCGGAAAAGACCTGCGCGACGTGGCCGATGCCCCGGTGCGCATAGAATTCGCGGCCATCAAGGCTGACGATGCCGCAGGCTTCCTGCCCGCGATGCTGGAGCGCGTGGAGCCCCAGCGCCGTCATTGCCGCCGCATCACGCGCGCCAATGACGCCGAAAATGCCGCATTCCTCGCGGAGCTTGTCGCCATCCGCGTCGAAAAAGGGGTGTGTCACGTTCATGAGGATTCGCCCGGCCAGTGCTGGCGCCGCTTTGGCCCCATGCGCGTTGGAAAGCAAGGGTGAGGGAAAGCAAGGGCGGGGGAAAGCAAGGCCGCTGGAAACCAGTGCGCCGGAACCAAGGCCGGAACTAAGGCCGGAAACTAGGGGGGGCATTGCCCTGCGCGGCCGATCCCCCTAAATCCACGGTCCTGCCCCGCGCGCCGGGCCAACCTGACGGGACCGAAGCTTGATCCTGACCCCTTTCGAATGGACGATTGCCAAGCGTTACATGCTGCCCGGACGGGGCGAGGCCTTCATTGCGCTGGTCGCCGGCATCAGCCTGGTCGCGGTGGCGCTGGGCGTGGCGGCGCTGGTCATCGTGATGAGCGTGATGAACGGCTTTCGCGCCGAACTGTTCGACAAGATCGTCGGCCTGAACGGCCATGCCATCGTTCAGGCCTATGGCGGGCGGCTGGATAACTGGCGCGAAGTGCTGGCCGACGTAAAGGCCACGCCCGAAGTCACCAGCGCATCCCCGCTGATCGAGCAGCCCCTGCTGGGCAGCTTCAACGGCCGGGTCGAGGCGGTGTTCGCGCGTGGCAACACGCAGGAGGACATTCAGCGGCTGGGGCCGAAAGTGATCGCGGGCGCGCTCTCTCCGCTCCAGCCCGATGCGGGCAAGGTCGCCGTGGGATCGCAGCTGGCGCAGAACCTGGGGCTGCGGGTGGGCGATTCGATCACCATCATCAACCCGCAGGGCCGCTCCACCCCATTCGGCACGGTTCCGCGCGAAATTGCCTATGAAGTGGCTGCGATCTTCGAGATCGGGGTCTATGATTTCGACGAGCGCTTCGTCGTCATGCCGATGCGCGATGCGCAGACGCTCTTGCTGGCGGGCGACAGCGTCGGCATGATCGAAGTGCAGGTGACCGACCCGGACCGCGTGTCCGAAATCCTTGCCCCCGTGGCGCAGAAGCTGGCGGGGCGGGCCGTGGTGACCGACTGGAAGACGATCAACGCCAGCCTGTTCGAGGCGCTGGCGGTGGAGCGGGTGGCGATGTTCGTGGTCCTTTCGATCATCGTGCTGGTCGCAGTGTTCAACATTCTCTCGTCGCTGATCATGCTCGTGCGGGCCAAGACCCGCGACATCGCGATCCTGCGCACGATGGGCGCATCGCGGCGCAGCCTGCTGAAGATCTTCGTGACGGCGGGCTTCCTGATCGGCGCGCTGGGGACGTTCACCGGGCTGGGGCTGGGCTTCATCTTCCTCTATTTCCGCCAGTCGGTGGTGCGCGCGGTGGAGTTCGTCACCGGGCAGAACCTGTGGGACCCCTCGATCCGGTTCCTGACCGAGTTGCCCAGCCGCTCCGATCCGGTGGAGATCGCCATCATCTGCATCATGGCGCTGCTGTTCAGTTTCCTCGCCACGCTCTACCCCGCGTTCAAGGCGGCGAGCACCGATCCCGTGCAGGTGCTGCGTTATGAATGATCCCGTTGTCCAGCTGACCAACCTGACCCGCAGCTTCGAACAGGGCGGGGTGCGGATCGACGTGCTGCGCGGCGTCAACCTTGCGGTCCAGCCCGGAGAGATCGTCGCGCTGCTGGGGCCGTCGGGGTCGGGCAAGTCGACCTTGCTGCAAGCCGTCGGGCTGCTGGAAGGCGGCTTTGGCGGGCGGATCGACATTGCCGGGACCGATGCCTCCGCGCTCGATGGCGATGCGCGCACCGCGCTGCGGCGCGACCGGGTGGGGTTCGTCTATCAGTTCCATCACCTGCTGCCCGATTTCACCGCGCTGGAAAACGTCGTCCTGCCGCAGCTGGTGGCCGACAAGCCGCTCGCCGCCGCGCAGGACCGGGCGCGCGAATTGCTGGGCGCGCTGGGGCTGGGGCAGCGGCTGGACCACCGGCCGAGCCAGCTGTCGGGCGGTGAGCAGCAGCGCGTCGCCGTTGCCCGCGCGCTGGCCAACAAGCCCGCGCTGGTGCTGGCGGACGAGCCGACCGGCAACCTCGACGAGGCGACCGCCGACAAAGTGCTTGCCGAGTTTCTGAAACTCGTGCGTGATGAAGGCAGCGCGGCGCTGGTCGCGACCCATAACGAACGGCTGGCGCGGTCGATGGACCGTGTGGTGCGGCTGCATGAGGGAGTGCTGGAATGAAGACGATTGCCGATTTCAAGGCTAAGCTGCCGGGCGGGGAAACGCTCGACCTGTCGGAAAAGGCGGGCAAGGTGCTGCTGATCGTCAACACCGCCAGCAAGTGCGGCTTCACCCCGCAGTATGAAGGGCTGGAAGCGCTCTATCGCAAGTATGCGGAGCGCGGCTTTGAAGTCATCGCCTTTCCCTGCAACCAGTTCGGCGCGCAGGAACCCGGCAATGCCGAGGAAATCGCCAACTTCTGCAGCCTGAAGTATGACGTCACCTTCCCGCTGATGGCCAAGATCGACGTCAACGGCGACAAGGCCGATCCGCTGTACGACTGGCTCAAGGCCGAAGCGCCGGGGCTGATGGGAACGAAGTCGGTCAAGTGGAACTTCACCAAGTTCCTGATCGACCGCGACGGCAAGGTGGTGCGCCGCTATGCCCCCACCGACAAGCCCGAAGCGCTGGAACGGGACATCGAAGCGTTGCTCTGAAACGCTGGGGAAAAAGCGGCGCGGCGGCACTGCCCGAATCGTTGATTGCGGCCTAGGCTGCCGCGATGGCCTACGCTCCCTTTGTCCCCTTGCGCGTCTTTTCCAGCTACTCGATGCTGGACGGCGCGATCGATCCCAAGGCGATCGCCAAGCTGGCCAAGGAGCGCGGCTTTCCCGCCATCGCGATGACCGATCGCAACGGGCTGTACGGCGCGATGGCGTTTGCCTCGGCCTGCAAGGATGCGGGCATCCAGCCGCTGGTCGGCACCTATCTGGCGGTGCAGCGCGAAAGCGGCGGGCCGATCGACTGGCTGGGGCTGATCGTGCAGAACGACGCGGGCTGGCTGAACCTGTGCCGGCTGGTCAGCCGCGCGCACCTGGACCGCCCGCTGGAACTGGACCCGCACGTCACGTTGGCCGATTTCGCTGGCCACAGCGACGGGCTGATCGCACTGACCGGCGGCCGGGAGGGGGCACTGGCGCGGCTGCTGGCCGAGGGGCGGCACGAGCGGGCCGAGGCCTATGCCGAAAAGCTGGAAGCACTGTTTCCAGGGCGGCTTTACATCGAGATCGTCCGGCGCGGCGAGGCGGTTGAGGAAGCGTCCGAAGAGGCGCTGATCGACCTTGCCTATGCCCGCAATCTGCCGCTGGTCGCCACCAACCCGGCGCAGTTTGCCGAAGCAGGCTTTCACGCCGCGCACGATGCGATGCTGTGCATTGCCAATTCGACCCACGTCGACGCGGCGGAGCGGCCGCGCTCCATGCCCGAAAACTGGGTGAAACCGGCCGAGACGATGGCCGAGTTGTTCGCGGACCTGCCGGAAGCGACCGCCAACACGCTGGTCATCGCCCAGCGCTGCGCGTTCTCGCCACCGAAGCGCAAGGCGCTGCTGCCCAGCCTCGCGGGCGACAAGGAAGGCGAGGCCGCGATGATGGCCGAGCATGCCCGCGCCGGTCTGGAACGACGGCTGGCCCCCTATGGTGAGCTTTCGACCGAGGAGCGGCAGGTCTATTTCGACCGGCTGGATTTCGAAGTCGGCATCATCACCCGCATGGGGTTCTGCGGCTACTTCCTGATCGTGGCCGACTTCATCAAGTGGGCCAAGGACAACGGCATTCCGGTGGGGCCGGGGCGTGGTTCGGGCGCGGGCTCGCTGGTGGCGTGGGCGTTGCTGATCACCGACCTCGACCCGATCCGGCTGGGCCTGCTGTTCGAACGCTTCCTCAACCCAGAACGCGTCTCGATGCCCGACTTCGATATCGACTTCTGCGAAACCCGGCGCGGCGAGGTGATCCGTTACGTCCAGCAGAAATACGGCGCGGACCGGGTTGCGCAGATCATCACCTTCGGCAAACTCAAGGCCCGCGCGGTGCTGCGCGACTGCGGGCGCATCCTGCAGATGAGCTATGGCCAGGTCGACCGGCTGTGCAAGATGGTGCCCAACCATCCGACCGACCAGTGGACCGTCCCGCGCACCCTGAACGGCATGGCCGAGTTCAAGCGCGAATACGACAACGATCCCGATGTGAAGCGGCTGATCGATCTGGCGATCCAGCTGGAGGGGATGCCGCGCAACAGTTCCACCCACGCGGCGGGCGTGGTGATCGGTGACCGGCCGCTGGAGCAGCTGATCCCGCTCTACCGCGATCCGCGTTCCGACATGCCGGTGACCCAGTTCGACATGAAGTATGTCGAGGACACGGGCCTCATCAAGTTCGACTTCCTGGGCCTGAAAACCCTGTCGGTGCTGCGCAAGGCGACCGACCTGCTGAAGCGGCGCGAGATCGACATCCAGCTCGACGCGCTGCCGTGGGATGACGCGCAAGTCTACGAGCTGCTGCAACGCGGCGACACCGTGGGCGTGTTCCAGCTGGAATCCGAAGGGATGCGCCGCACGCTGGCGGCGGTGAAACCGACCAACTTTGGCGATATCATCGCGCTCGTCTCGCTCTATCGACCGGGGCCGATGGACAACATCCCGCTGTTCGGGCGGCGCAAGAACGGGCTGGAAAGCATTGAATACCCGCACCCCAAGCTGGAAGGGATCCTGAGCGAGACGTACGGGATCTTCGTCTACCAGGAACAGGTGATGCAGGCCGCGCAGATCCTTGCGGGTTATTCGCTGGGCGATGCAGACTTGCTGCGCCGCGCGATGGGCAAGAAGGTCCAGGCCGAAATGGACGCGCAGCGCCAGCGCTTCGTCGATGGCTGCCGCGAGGTGTCCGGGATCGACAAGGCCAAGGCGAACGAGCTGTTCGACTTGATCGACAAGTTCGCGGGCTATGGCTTCAACAAGAGCCACGCTGCCGCCTACGCGCTGCTGGCCTATCAGACGGCGTGGATGAAGACGCACTATCCGCACGAATTCTATGCCGCTGCGATGTGCTTCGATATGCACCAGTCGGAAAAGCTGGCGGTGTTCGTGGATGACATGCGCCGGGCGGGGCTGGCGCTGGCCGGGCCGGACATCAACCGGTCCGAGGCGGAATTCACCGTGGAGCGGACCGACGATGGCCATGCGGTGCGCTATGCGCTGGCGGGTATCCGCAACGTCGGCGAAAAGGCAATGGACGCGATCGTGGCGGAGCGTGAGGCGCACGGCTGGTTCAGCAGCCTTGAAGACCTGTTCCGCCGCGTGCCCAGTGGCAGCATGAACCGCCGCCAGCTGGAAGGGCTGGCCGCCGCCGGGGCGTTTGACAGCCTTGAGCCGAACCGCGCCAAGGTGCTGGCCAATGCCGACATGCTTCTGGCCGTCGCGGACGAGGCGGAGCGGACCCGCAGCAGCGGACAGGCGGGGCTGTTCGGCGGCGAGGATCACGCCGCGCCATCGCTGCGGCTGGTCGAGACAGAGGCGTGGAGCCGGTCCGAGCAGATGGCGAAGGAGCGCGAGAACTTCGGCTTCTATTTCGCCGCGCATCCCGTGGAACAGTGGCGCGCGGTGGCCTCGGCCAATGGCGCGCGGTCTTATGCCAGCCTGATGGAATCCGGCGTTGCCGGCGGGCGATCCGCCGCGGTTATGGCGGCGATGGTGGAAAGCGTCAGCAAGGGCAAGACGCGCAAGGGCAACGACTTTGTCCGCGCCGATTTCTCCGACAGTTCCGGCCAGTTCAGCGCCGCCTGCTTTGAAGAATCGCTGGTCGAACCGATGCTGCAATGGGCGCGCGAGGGCACGTGCATCCTGCTCAACGTCGAGCTTGACGCGCCCAGCCCGGACGAACCCCCGCGCGTGACCGTGCGCGGCGCCCGCCCGCTGAGCGAGGTCAAGAGCGCATCGAGCATGGTCCTGCGGCTGGATATCGCCCGGATCGACGCCTTGCAGGAACTGGCCATGCTGCTGGCGCGCGGGGCCAGCGGACGCGGCGAAGTGATCGCGCGGCTGATCACCGGACAGGAAGAACAGCCCACCTTCCGGCTGGGTACGGACTTTCAGCTGGATGGCGAGCTTGCAGAACGCTTGGCAAGCATCGAAGGGATTGCCAATGTGTCGCTGACGGCGCGGCGCGGGGCAAGCCACTTGCGGCTGGTCGCCTGATCGAACACACCTTGCCACGGGGCGAGCGCGGACGAACCGCGCCGGGCCTGCGGGCAAGCGCACATGGGAGTAGAGAATGCTGGGAGCGATGCAGGATTTTGACCTTCGGGTCACGCACATCATCGATCACGCCGCGCGTGAACACGCCGCGCGGGAGATCGTGACGCGCTGGGCCGACGGCAGCGAAACGCGCACGACCTGGGCCGGGATCCGCCACGATGCGCTGCGCATGACGCAGGCGCTGCGCAAGCTGGGCGTGCAGGTGGGTGACCGGATCGCCACGCTGGCAATGAACCACAGCCGCCACCTGGTGTCGTGGTATGGCGCGGTGGGCGTGGGCGGGGTGCTGCACACCATCAACCCGCGCCTGTTCGACGACCAGCTGGAATACATCGCCAACCACGCCGAGGACCAGGTCCTGCTCTATGACAAGGCGTTCCAGCCGATCATCGACCGGATGAAGCCGCGCTGGACCACCATCCGCCACTACATCTGCTATGACGATGGCCAGTTCGAGGACTGGATCGGGGCCGAGGATGGCCAGACCACCTGGGCCACCGGGGACGAACGCGATCCGTGCATGCTGTGCTATACCAGCGGCACCACCGGCAATCCCAAGGGCGTGCTGTATCAGCATCGCAGCACGTTCCTGCACGCGATCAGCGGGCTGCAGCCGGCGATCTTTGATTTCGATGCGCGCTCGGTCATGCTGCCGGTGGTGCCGATGTTCCACGCGGCCAGCTGGGGCCTGCCGTGGGGCGGGGCGGCTGCTGGCATCAAGTTTGTGTTCTCCGCCGTCAACGATGCAGCCGTGCTGACCGAGCTGATGAACCGCGAGCGAGTGACGCACTCGGCCGGGGTGCCGACGGTGTGGCTCTCGATGTTCCAGCACATGGACGCGACGGGCGCGAGCCTGCCGACGCTGCGCCATGCGATCATCGGCGGTTCCGCCGCGCCGCGCTTCATGATCGAGCGGTTGATGAAGGCGGGCGTCAACGTGGCCCACGCCTGGGGCATGACCGAAACCAGCCCGATCGGCACCACCGGCGCCAAGACTCACGACTGGGACGATCTGCCATTCGAGCAGCAGGTCGACATCAAGCAGATGCAGGGCCGCGTGCCCTTCGGCGTGGAACTGCGCTGCGTCAGCCTGGATGATCCCGGCGAAGTCCTGCCGCGCGATGGCAAGACTTCTGGCGCGCTGCAGGTGCGCGGGCCGTGGGTGATCAAGCGCTACTTCAAGGCGGACAAGGACGCGACCGACGCCGAGCAGTGGTTCGACACCGGCGACGTCGCGGTGATCCACCCGGACGGCACCCTGCAACTGACCGACCGGACCAAGGACGTGATCAAGTCCGGCGGCGAATGGATCAGCTCGGTCGAGCTGGAAAACGCCGCTGTCGGCCACCCCGCCGTGGCGGAAGCCGCCGCGATCGGCATCTATCACCCCAAGTGGGACGAGCGCCCGATTCTGGTGGTGGTGAAAAAGGCCGGGGTGGACGCCACTGCCGACGAGATCCGCGATTACCTGGCGCAGCACGTCGCCAAGTGGTGGCTGCCCGACGCGGTGGAGTTCGTGGACGACATTCCCCACACCGGCACCGGCAAGATCAGCAAGAAGGACCTGCGCGACCGGTTCCGGGACTACAAGCTGGCCGACGCGTAACGCCCGAATGCTTCGTTCGTCATTGCGAGCGAAGCGAAGCAATCCAGGGCGTGCTTGGATCGCCCTGGATTGCCGCGCGACCTTCGGTCGCTCGCAATGACGAGGGAGCCTTATGACCGCCTATATCGATCCCGACCGCGCGAACTGGCAGGCCTTCAAGGACCTGCCGCGCGACACGCCGATCCACATGCTCAACCTGATCAAGTTTCGCGAGTTTGCCGAATACCCGGAAGGGCATCCCCTGCACGGCAAGGGACTGACCGGGCGTGAGGCTTACGCGATCTACAAGAAAGGGTTCCAGCGCGTGGTCGCGAACGATGGCGCGGGGATGGTGTGGGAAGCGCCGATGGAATGCACCGTCACCGGCCCGGCGGGCGAATGGGACGAGGCCTTCGTGATGGGATACCCGAACAGCGGCCTGTTCATGGCCATGGTCAAGAACGAGGAATATATCCGCGACATCGTGCCGCATCGCACGGCGGCTCTGGCGGACAGCCGGCTGATCCGGTTTCGGGGCTAGAACAACCGCAATTGCCCCCCCACTTCCGGCCTGACGAACTTGCTGCAATCCAGCGCGGGTTGCTCGCGGTTGAGTCCCAGCCGCTGGCAGGCGAGGCGAAAGCGGGTGCGGAACACGTCGGCCCAGACGCCCTGCGGCTTCATCCGTTCGAAAAAGCGGCTGTCGTTGTCCTTGCCCCCGCGCACCGACTGGACAATGGCCATGACCTTGCCCGCGCGGTCGGGGTAGTGGACGCCGAGCCATTCGCGGAACAGCGGCGCGACTTCGTGGGGCAGGCGCAGCATGATCCAGCTGGCGGTCTGCACGCCCCGCGCGGCGGCGGCTTCGAGGATGCCTTCGATGTATGCATCCGTGATCGCCGGGATCACCGGGGCGACCGAAACGTGCGCCGGAACCCCCGCTGCCGCGAGCCGCGCCAGCGCGTCCAGCCGCTTGGCCGGGGCCGAGGCGCGCGGTTCCAGCAAGCCGGACAGGCGCGGGTCGAGACTGGTCACCGAGATGCTGACCGCCGTCAGGTTCAGCCGCGCCAGCTGGGTCAGCAGTTCCAGATCGCGCAGCACCCGCGCGCTCTTGGTGGTGATCGTGACCGGGTGGCGCGTTTCCAGGCACACTTCCAGCACGGCGCGGGTCAGGCGGTAACGCGCCTCGATCGGCTGATAGGGATCGGTGTTGGTCCCCATCGCGATCGGGGCGGGCTTGTAGCCGGGTTTCGCCAGCGCCGCGCGCAGCAGCCGGGCGGCGTCCGGCTTGGCGAACAGCTTCGTTTCGAAATCCAGCCCCGGCGACAGGTCGTGAAAGGCGTGGCTGGGGCGGGCATAGCAATAGACGCAGCCATGTTCGCACCCGCGATAGGCGTTGATGCTGCGGTCAAACGGAATGTCGGGCGAGCGGTTGAAGCTGAGGATCGAGCGCGCGCGTTCCTCCGTCACGGTGGTGCGCAGCTTGGGCGCGGGGCCATCCACGCCACCCTGCGCGTCGAGCCAGTCCCCATCCGCCTCGCGCGCTGACAGGCCAAAGCGTTGCGGCACTGCGGCTGACTGCGCACCGCGCCCGTGGATGGGGTGGGGAATCATCCCCAAGTTAGAACATAAATAGAACATTGCCGCAAGCGCGGCGTGGCATCACCGCGTGCGCAGCACCGTGCCACTGGCCGACAGCCGCACCGCTTCCGATCCGGTCAGGCCGGGGAAGGTGGGCCACAGCCCTTGCGCCAGCGCCATCCGGCTTTCCGACGGGCCGCCGGCCTGCCGTTCATACATCCAGTAATTGCGCATCACGATGTTCACGTAACCGCGCGTCTCCCAATAGGGGACGCTTTCGATCCACAGCAGCGGATCGCCCTGATCACGGATTTCGGTCTGCCAGCGGCTGACCGGGACAAGGCCCGCGTTGTAGGCGGCCATAACCTTGGGCAGCAGCCCCTGCGTGGCGGGGCTGTCCTTCAGGCGTTGCAGGTGGCGCTGGCCAAACGCCAGGTTCACTTCCGGCTTGGCCAGATCGCTGGACGATCCCGACACGCCCAGCGCGGCGGCATGGTCGCGCGCGGCGGCGGGCATGATCTGCATCAGCCCCTTGGCTCCGGCTGGGCTGGTCACGGCGGTGCGGAAGATCGATTCCTGCAGCGCGTGGGCATAGACCAGCGCCGGATCGACGTTCCACCCGGTGGTCGGCGTCCACTTGGGCGTGGGGAAGCGCGCGGCGGGTTCGGCCTTGCCCCCGGCAGGCGCGTTGTAGGCCATCCACAACTGGGTCGAGGGCAGCCCCAGATCGCGCGCGAGGCGCGAAAGCGGCTGATACTGCGCGGACGATCCGATCCGTGCCTGATGGCGCAGCACTTCGTCTGCCAGCCCGTCGCGGCCCACTTCGGCCAGCCCTACGGCAACGCGGATGTTCGGCACGTCGCGCAGTTTCTGCCAGTCGGCCTGCGTGAAGTCGGGCGCGGTGTGGGTTTCGGGCAGCTTCATGCCGAGCTGTTCGGCGGCGAGCATGCCATAGAGCGTTTCGTCCATCCGCGCCGCGATCTTCAGCGGGGCGGCGGCGCGTTCCGGCTGGCGGCAGCGCACCAGCGCGCGGGAATGCCAGAAATGCGCGGCGGCGGTGAGTTCGGCATTGTCAGAGCTGCGGGCGGTGCGCTCAAACGCGTCGGCGGCCCCGGCGCAGTCGTTCAGGCGCCATGCGGCGAGGCCGGCTGTCCACAACCCTTCGGCCACCCACGGGCCGCTGCCATCGGCGGCGGTCTGCGCCAGCGCATAGGCATTGGCGTCGTCATTCTCGATGTAGAAACTCCACGCCACCTTGGCGCGCCATTCGGCCCGCGTTTCAAGCGAGAGCTGGGTGTCGATCCCGTCGAGCAGCGCCTTGGCCCCGGCGGGATCGTCGGCCTTGATCCTGGCCTGGATGCCGGCGGAGACCGCGGCGGGCATCGTGCCATCGTTCACTTCGCGCGGGCGGATGCGCTTGGCCCGGTTGGGCATCGACACCAGCCGGTTGGCGGACGGCAGCGCGGGCAGTTCAGCCACGCCGCGCTTGGCCGCCAGCGCGGCAATCTGCGTCGCTTGCGGCAGGTCGGTGCCGCGCGCCAGCCATTCGCTCAGCGGTCCGGCCTCGATCTTGGGTGAAGTGGGGGCCAGGAAGTATTCCGCGCGGGCAACCTGGTGCAGCGGGCCATCGGCCTTTTGCTCGAACAACGCTTGCACTTTGGCCCAGTCGGCCTTGTCGATCGCGGCGAACAGGTCCTGGTAATAGGTGCGCTCGTCCTGCGTCAGCAGGCTGGGCACGGCGGAGCGATTGGCGCGGCTGCGGAAGTAATCGACCGCCGCGCTGTTGGCCTGCGCGGCAACCGGCAGCAGGGCGGCAGCACTGGCCAGCGCCATCCCCAGAAGTCGTGCGTTCGCCCGCAATGTCACGTCCCGAATTACCCCGTCCAGTCGAGCCAGGCGTTCCACAGGCCGGCCTTGTCGCGTGGTCGGCCGGACAGGCGCATTAGCCCCGGCGCTACCAATACCGCAAGATTTCCCCCCTCATGGTTAAATCGCGGTAAAGGATTAGCGCTTTTCGCCGGGTCGTGGCCCAGCAGCGACGAGATGTGCGGACCCAGCACGATCAGGCGTCTGGGGGCGGCCAGATTGATGTGATGGGCCACGATCCGGCCAAGCCCGGCCTCTGCCAGTGCGGCCCAATCGGGCATCGGCATGTGGCGCGGCAGGCAGCTGGCGACATAGGCGGCGTCCGGGGCAATGCCGAAGCTGGTCAGGATCGCATCCAGCAGCGCGCCTTGCGGCCCGTCCAGCAGGCGCGCCGAATCGCCCGGCTCGGGATGGTCGACCAGCACCATCAACTCGGCCCCGGCCGGTCCGCGCGGCGGGACGCGGTCAAACACCTGGCCGCCGTCGAGCGAAGGTTCGGTCAGCCACCACTGCGCGAATTCGGCCAGGGTCGCGGGCAGGTCTGCCCCGTCGCCGCCGATCTTTGGCGCGGGCGGGGGCGGGGGCGGCTGCGGCGCCACGAATTGCGGAGTGTTGCCTGCCGTAGCGGCAGCATCGGGCCGGGCCAGCCAGTCACGCGCGGTATCGACGAATTCCAGGTCCACCCCGGCATCGCGCCACCAGTCCAGCACGGCTGCGAACTGCTGGGGCGTCAGGCCATCGGGGGCGTCAGAATGTGTCATTGCATCCACATTGCGGTCTTGACCTGCCGCATCGCAGCAATCAAGGCTTTCCGCAGATACAGGCAGATATTGCAGGGGACGGAATCCGCCATGAGCGAACGCGAATCGATGCCATATGACGTCGTCATCGTTGGGGGCGGTCCGGCCGGCCTCGGCGCGGCGATCCGGTTGAAGCAGCTGAACGCCGATCTTTCGGTATGCATCCTGGAAAAAGGCTCGGAAGTCGGCGCGCACATCCTGTCGGGCGCGGTGGTCGATCCCAAGGCGCTGGATGAACTGCTGCCCGACTGGCGCACCGATGGCTGCCCGATGGCGGAAACCCCGGTGACCGACAACTGGCACTGGGTGCTGACCAAGGGCAAGCACATCCCCATTCCGCACTGGCCGATGCCCCCGTTCATGTCGAACGACGGCAACTACACCGGCAGCTTGGGCAACTTGTGCCGCTGGCTGGCGGGCAAGGCCGAGGAACTGGGCGTGGAAATCTTCCCCGGCTTCCCGGCCAGCGAAGTGCTTTATAACGAGGACGGCTCGGTCAAGGGCGTTGCCACGCAGGACATGGGCGTGGCCAAGGACGGCAGCCACAAGGGCGAATACCAGCCCGGCATGGAACTGCACGCCAAGTACACCCTGTTCGCCGAAGGGGCGCGCGGCCACCTGACCAAGCAGCTCAAGGCCCGCTATGACCTTGAAGCGGATTGCGAGCCGCAGGTTTACGGCATCGGCATCAAGGAACTGTGGGACATCGACCCGGCCAAGCACGTGCCGGGCCGCGTGATCCACACCCAGGGCTGGCCGCTGTCGGAAAGCGACAGCTGGGGCGGCGGGTTCCTGTATCATCAGGCCAACAACCAGGTCGCGCTCGGCTTCGTGACCGCGCTCGATTACAAGAATCCCTATGTCTTCCCGTTCGAGGAATTCCAGCGCTGGAAGCAGCACCCGGAAATCCGTTCGATTCTGGAAGGTGGCCGCCGCGTGTCCTATGGTGCGCGCGCGATCAACGAGGGCGGCTGGCAATCGGTGCCCAAGCTGGACTTCCCCGGTGGTGCGCTGATCGGGTGCTCGGCCGGCTTCGTCAACGTGCCGCGCATCAAGGGCAGCCACACCGCGATGAAGAGCGGGATGCTCGCCGCTGAATCCATTGCCGCCGCGATTGCCGCAGGCCGCGCCAACGATTCGATGAGCGAATACGATGCCGCCGTGCGCGACAGCTGGATCGCCAAGGAACTGAAGCTCGTCCAGAACGCAGAGCCGCTGGTGGCGAAGTGGGGCGGGGACCTCGGCACGATCCTGGCGGGCGCGGACATGTGGCTGCGCACCCTGTTCGGGTTCGGCGTGTGGAAGCCGATGAAGCACCACCGCGATTGCGAGGCGATTGGCCGCGCGGACCTCTATCAGCCGATCAACTATCCCAAGCCGGATGGCGTGATCAGCTTCGATCGCCTGTCCTCGGTCGCGCTGTCCTTCACCAACCATGAAGAAGACCAGCCCTGCCACCTGCAGCTGAAGGACCCGGCGATCCCGGTCGAGGTCAACCTGAAGCACTATGCCGGGCCGGAAGCGCGCTATTGCCCGGCGGGGGTCTATGAATTCCTGGGCGTCGAGGAAGGCAACCCGCGCCTGCAGATCAACGCCCAGAACTGCGTCCACTGCAAGACCTGCGATATCAAGGACATGACCCAGAACATCAACTGGGTCACGCCCGAAGGCGGCGGCGGCCCGAACTACCCGAATATGTGATGGCCAATCTTCCTCCCCCTCCCCGTGCCGGGGAGGAAGCATGATTGAAACCGCCTATGCCAAGATCAACCTCGCGCTGCACGTTCGGCGGCGGCGCAAGGATGGGTATCATGAGCTGGAAACGCTGTTCGCCTTTGTCGATGCGGGGGATGAACTGAGCGCCGTTCCCGCCGCGCGCGATGACCTGCGCGTGGTGGGCGAGTTTGGCGGTGCGCTGGACGATCCGTTCGGCAATATCGTGGCACGGGCGCTGTCGGCGCTGCCGCATGGGCCAGGCTGGGCGGTGACGCTGGACAAGCGCCTGCCGGTCGCCGCCGGGCTGGGCGGTGGCTCCGCGGATGCGGGCGCGGTGTTCCGGATGGTCGAGCGCAGCCACGGCTTGCCCGCCGACTGGCCCGCTCGCGCCGCCGCGCTGGGGGCGGATGTGCCGGCTTGCGTGCTGTCCCGCGCGTGCATTGGCCTTGGCACCGGGACGGAGCTGGAGCCGGTCGACAACGATCTGGCGGGAATGGCCTGCCTGCTGGTCAACCCGCGCGTGCCACTCAGCACCGGGCCGGTGTTCAAGGCCTGGGACGGGCAGGATCGCGGCCCCCTGCCGACGGGTGATGTGCGCACCATCACCCTGACCGGACGCAACGATCTGGAACCGCCCGCGCTGGCGCTGTGTCCGGTGATCGGCGATGTGCTGGCGGCCTTGCGGGCCACCACGCCGCTGATCGCGCGGATGTCGGGATCGGGCGCAACCTGCTTTGCGCTTTATGAGGATTACCGTGCTGCGGAAGCTGCGGCGGCACAGATCGCGCGCAGCCAGCCCGGCTGGTGGCAATTGCTGGGGAAGCTGCGGTGAGCGAAGCCTTCCGCCTGATTGGCAACCCACGCTTTGGCGGCATTCTGGTGGTGTCGGACCACGCCAGCAACCATGTTCCCGCCGACATCGAACTGGGGATCGAGCCCGGGCTGCTGGACCAGCACATCGCCATCGACATCGGCGTGGCCGAAGTCGGTGCGCTGATGGCGGAGCGTCCCGGCATCGCCGCCTTTCAGGGCGGGGTGAGCCGGCTGGTGTGCGATTTCAACCGCGAGGAACACGCCCCCGCCGTCATTCCGGTGGCCAGCGATGGCCACGCGATTCCCGGCAACGCGCTGGATCATGCGGGCCATGAGGCGCGGCTGGACCGGTTCTTTCGCCCCTATCACGCTGCGCTTGCCGCCGTGCTGGATGACAAGCCGCCCGCGCTGATCCTGTCGCTGCATTCCTTCACCCCGCAACTGGCCACCAGCGACCAGCCGCGCCCGTGGCAGGTGGGGGTGCTCTATAACCAGGACGACCGCGCCGCGCGGATCGCGATACCGCTGCTGGCAGCCGAAGGACTGGTGGTGGGCGATCAGGAACCCTATTCCGGCAAGCTGCTCAACGCGACGATGAACCGCCATGCCGAGGCCGAAGGGCGGCCCTATCTGGGGATCGAGATCCGGCAGGATCAGATCGCGGACGCGGCAGGCCAGCAATTTTGGGCGAGCCTGCTGGGCCGAATTTGTAATGATGTGGCGTTGAAGCTGGGCGACTAGCGGTGTAGGGCCGGGGCGAAGCATTCGCCGTTACCGGAGCCCCACCCATGCCTGCCTATCGTTCCAGAACCTCTACCCACGGCCGCAACATGGCGGGGGCGCGCGGGCTGTGGCGCGCGACGGGGATGAAGGACAGCGATTTCGGCAAGCCGATCATCGCGGTGGTAAACTCGTTCACCCAGTTCGTGCCGGGCCACGTCCACCTCAAGGACCTCGGCCAGATGGTCGCTCGCGAGATCGAGGCGGCGGGCGGCGTTGCCAAGGAATTCAACACCATCGCGGTCGATGACGGCATCGCCATGGGCCACGACGGCATGCTCTATTCGCTGCCCAGCCGCGACC
>VFQS010000550.1_pt1 | contig 40462 bp, 41 predicted proteins | sample 3512361 | NCBI WGS metagenome assembly VFQS01 (sample SAMN10412375, study PRJNA504923) | tailings metagenome | isolation source: Relicate 1 Philex TSF3 active mining | place: Philippines
GTAAGCGCCACTTTTTTGTATTAACTCAAGCTATTAATTGAGAGCCCAACGAACAGTAATTGAGATCGAAAGCTCTTCTTCACCCAAATCAATTTCAGGTGTTGAGCCATCTGCAGCTTTAGCCATTCCTAGCATTGGGAAGGAATATGAAGGTGCGGAGTTCTCTTGCAAGAAAACAACCTTGCCGAGTGATGTACCGAGTAGTTTCGCATAGGAAGCTGCGCGTGAGCGAGCATCAGATACTGCTGCAGCTCGAGCCTCTTCCATTGATGCAGATCCCTTGGTAATAAAAGGAACAATCCCATTTACCTGAACATTTTCATTTCCGGCGTTAACTACCGACTCAACAACTTTGCCAGCGTTTTCTGCTTTGCGGATTACAACAGTAAAGGATTGAGTTGCACGGTAGCCAACAATTACTGAACCTTTATCCTGGGTGTAGTTGTATTCTGGATAAACTGAGAGATTTGAACTCTTAATGTCTTTTGTCGCAACGCCTTCAGCCTTCAATGCATTACGTACCGCTGTTGCAGTGCGGGAGGCGGTCGCAAGGGCTTCAGCGCTTTTAGGAGCTAAAGCGGTAACACTTGGGTAAAAGCGGACAGCATCAGGAACAACTGAGACGGTACCAACACCTGTCACTGTCACATAACGATCTGGATCAGCAGCCTGGGCAGGTGCAATTCCTAAAGCCCCGACGCTCAAAATTGAAACTAGAGCTAATGCAATTGCGATGATTTTTCGGTTTTTTCTCATGCGCTTAAGATACCTGTTGTGAGTGCGATTATTTCTATGTGTTCCCTGAATGTTCTGCAGCAAGCTGCTGAGAATCTCAAAACGGGAGGTTTAGTCGCATTCCCTACTGAAACCGTTTATGGATTAGGTGCAAATGCGGAGGATGAAACCGCTATTAAGCGGATGTATGAGGTAAAAAATCGCCCCGCAGATCACCCGGTAATTGTTCATATCGCTGATTTAGATGCTGTGGATTATTGGGCGCAAGACATTCCTGATTATGCAATTTCTCTAATGCGTGATTATTGGCCCGGCCCAATGACACTACTCTTAAAGCGAACCGATAATGCCAAGGATTTTGTTACAGGCAATCAAGATATTGTCGGTTTGCGAATTCCAGCACACACTTTGGCGATTAATTTATTGCAGGAGTTCAGCAAGATTGGCGGCAAAGGAGTTGCCGCGCCAAGTGCCAATAGATATGGCGCAGTCTCTCCGACCACCGCGGAAGCGGTAAGCGTTGAATTACATGAGTATTTAGAACCGCGCGATCAAATTCTTGATGGCGGCCCATCTTTAGTTGGAGTTGAATCAACCATTATTGATTGCACTGGAGATAACCCAGTGATTTTGCGACCAGGTGCTATCACCGCAGAGATGGTGGAGCAAAGCACGGGAATCATTGTCGCTGAACCAGCTAATTCAAAGATAAAGGTATCTGGCTCACACAAACAACATTATTCACCAAAAGCAAAGGTAGTAATTGGTGCTGAGGCAAAATCCGGCACCGGCTTAATCGCGATGAGTGATACCGAGACACCTCAGGAAGTTATTAGATTAGCCGCACCGAAGACTCTAGAAGAGTATGCCCGCGTTTTGTACTCTGCATTGCGAGAGGCCGACAAACAACAATTATCGGAAGTGAATGTAGTTATGCCCGCTGGTGATGGATTAGCGGTAGCGATTCGAGATCGAATTACTCGGGCTGCGGCGCTTTAAACAACCACGCGACTAGACTTATCAAATGCTAGAGAAATCAGAGCGTCCTTGGGGAAGATACGAGGTTTTGCAGGAAAGCGAAACCCATAAAGTTAAATGTATTTGGGTTTATCCAGGTAAGCGGCTATCTCTACAACGTCATGCCAAACGTGCCGAGCATTGGTTCATTGTCGCAGGTAGCGCAGAGGTAACTGTCGGCGATCAAATTTCAAAGGTGGGGCCAGGGGATTCAGTTGATTTTGGAGTGGGTGTACTGCACCGAATCCATAACATTGGCAGCGAAGATGTTATTTTTGTTGAAGTACAAACTGGAACCTACTTCGGCGAAGATGATATCGAACGAATCGAAGATGACTTCGGTCGTTAAGAGTTTTTAATTCTGTCGCGATAGTAGTACGCACTAGATTTCGGAGTGCGCTTCTGGGTTTTGTAATCAACATGGATAATGCCAAATCGCTTTTCATATCCATAGGCCCATTCAAAGTTATCAATCAGGCTCCACGCGAAATATCCATTTATAGGAACCCCTGCAGCTTTTGCTTCAAACATCGCATCTAGGTGGCGCGCCAAATAACTAACACGATTTGGATCATCAACTTTGCCATCAACTACTGCATCATCCCAAGCCGATCCATTCTCGGTAATAAAAATCTCTTTCGGGGCATACTCTTTATTGATGTGATTAAGCAGCTCAGTAAAGGTTCTAGCATGCACCTCCCAGCCCATTCCAGTGCGTTCAACATTTGGGGCGGTAACCATGCGATAAGGCAGCGGCTTCGCCGTTGCGTCATATTCCACAGTTTGGCGGAAGTAATAATTCAATCCCAAGAAATCTAACGGACGAGAGATGATCTCCATATCTCCAGCAACGATTGGAACCTCTTTACCGAAAGCTTCCACAATATCTTTTGGATAACTGGCTTTAAAAACCGGATCTGCAAACCAGCGGTTATCAAATCCATCTGCGTATTGCACCGCTAGTTTATCTTCAGCTGAATCTCCTAATGTAATTGCGGGCGTGAAATTAAGCGTGATTCCCACCTTGAAATCCTTGGAGACATCACGTAACGCATCAACAGCTAGTCCATGACCAAGCAGAAGGTGGTGAGTGGCGTTTATTCCAGTCTGCAAATCTTTGATTCCAGGTGCCATAACACCCATTAGATGACCAAGCCAAGCGCTACAAAATGGTTCATTAATTGTTATCCAATTCTTTACCCGATCTCCAAAACGCTCCGCCATCGCATGCGCATAATCAGCAAACCAATATGCGCAATCACGATTATTCCAACCGCCGCGATCCTGTGCGGCTTGCGGTAAATCCCAGTGATACAAAGTGGGCCAAGGCTGTATGTTTCTTTCTAGGCAGCCATCAATTAAGCGGTCGTAAAAATCTAAACCAGTTTGATTAAGTGTTCCTGTGGCATTGGGAATTACGCGCGGCCAAGCGATTGAGAAATGATAAGCATCCACACCCAGCCATTTCATTAAATCTAAATCTTCGTTGTAGCGATGATAGTGATCGCAAGCAACATCACCATTATCAGCGTTTGCTACCGCACCTGGAATTCTTGAAAAAGTGTCCCAAATAGAAGGACCGCGGCCTCCCTCATTTGCTGCGCCTTCAATTTGATAAGCAGAGGTAGAGACTCCCCAGGTGAACATAAAGCAACCTTTCTTGGCTTCCTCAATCCCTTGGTATTGATTAAGGTTACCGCTGTGTTCTCACTTTCCGGCAAAACCGCATTAATAACTGGAGCGGGTTCGGCAACTGGAATCGGTTTTAGTACCGCCAAAGCATTGCAAAACCTTGGTGCAGAGGTGATTTTGACTGGAGCAAGTGAGCGGGTTTTGCAACGAGCAGCAGAGCTCAAGGCGACCGGGTATGTATGCGACTTAACTGAAGAATCTCAAGCGGTTCAACTAGCCGCAAAGATTCCACAGTTAGATATTTTGGTTAACAACGCTGGCATGACCAGTGTCGCCGCCCCTGCCGCAAGCGGTGAAGCCGTTGATTTATCGCAAATTTCGCTGCCGGATTGGCATAAAGGAATAGCCCGTAATTTAGATACCGCCTTTCTTATTACCAAACAGCTGCTACCCAAGTTACGACTCTCCGCTTCCGGTCGCATCATTATGGTAAGCAGTGTTACTGGCGCAGTTATGGCGATGCGTAATCAACCGGTTTATGCCGCTGCAAAAGCTGCCTTAGTTGGATTAACAAAATCAATTGCATTAGATGAAGCGAGAAATGGAATTACTTGCAACGCGGTATTGCCGGGATGGATTGCTACAGAATCAATTAGTGAAAGCGAAAAAGCAAATGGCGCAAAGGTGCCGCTAGGTCGCGGTGGAACGCCGGATGAAGTAGCTGCTTTAATTGCCTGGCTTTCAACTAATGAAGCTTCATATATAACCGGCCAAGCAATTGTTATTGATGGTGGAAACTCAATAATGGAGGAGCGTTAATGAAGATCCGTCCCGCTCGGCAAGATGAAGCTGGAGTTGTAATGCAGTTGATTCATGATTTAGCGCATTATGAAAAAGCTCCTCATGAAGTAGAAGCAACTGAAGCGGATTTAGTTGCAACGATTTTCGCCGACGACCCCAAGGTGTTTTGTGATTTAGTTGAGGTAGATGGTGAAATCGCTGGAATGGCGATTTGGTTTTTGAATTACTCAACCTGGCAGGGAAAACATGGCATTTATCTAGAGGATTTATTTGTAAAGCCGGAGTACCGCGGTCGTGGTTATGGAAAGGCTTTGCTGCAACACTTAGCCGGGATCTGTGAAGAAAAAGGTTATGGCAGATTTCAATGGTGGGTATTGGATTGGAACTCACCAGCCATTGAGTTTTATCGCAGCTTGGGCGCAGTTGCTATGGATGAGTGGACGGTTTACCGGGTTTCGGGTGAGGCCTTGAAAAAGCTAGGAAATTAACCCGCCCTCAAAGTAAACCTGTTGTAGCTCCCAATCCTCATTAAAGCTGAGGAAATTAGCCTTTTTACCTACAGCAAAATCACCAACTGAGCTTTCACCAATGTAGGCAGCTGGCCGGGTGCAATACATCGCAACCGCGTCGACTGGATTCATGCCAAAGTTTTTAATCATGGTTGCAAATGCAACATCCATAGTCAAAGTACTGCCAGCAAGTGCGCCACCATCTTTCAAACGGGCTACCCCATCAACTACTAAAACTGGTAACTCACCTAATTTATATTCTCCGTCAGCCAATCCCGCAAATGGTGCCGCATCGGTAATTCCAATCAATCTAGAATCAGCAGCTGCGATGAAATCCTTTATTACATTAGGCGGTACATGCACACCGTCAACAATTACTTCAAGGCCCAGTGCAGGATTATTTAATGTAGATCCCACCAAAGTTTTTTGGTCGCTGTAATCCTTTTTCATACCGTTGTAGAGATGGGTAACAACGCGCGCACCATTTGCAACCGCTTGAGATACAACCTCGGCGTTTGCGGCGCTATGGCCGATTGCGACTGTCACACCATTTGCGGCGAGATATGAGATTGCCTCTAGCGCTCCATCTAACTCCGGTGCAATGGTTATGTGCTTTACCTTTTTAGTTGCAACAATCTTTTCTAAATCAGCTCGGAGTGGAGTTGTTAAGTATTCAGGTTTATGTGCGCCGCAGTGCGCATGCGAAATGTACGGGCCCTCTAGATGGACACCAATTACATTTTTGGCGAACTCAAGTTTTGTTAATTTATTTAAAATACTTTCAACTGGTTCAGATACAAAACTTGCCAAAATTGTGGTGGTGCCATGTTTTAGATGAAACTCAGGGCCGCGTGGATCAATTGAGCTATCAAAACCCCCGCCGCCATGACAATGAATATCTACAAAACCCGGTGTTACTGTCCCTGATAAGGCAATGGCATCAGCCACCTGGCCGTAGTTGATCTCCGTGATTAACCCATTTTCGACGGTAAAGCTGCGATCTTTGAGTACTCCAGCTGCGGTGATTATTTGGCTGGCGAAGTACTTCATGGCCCCATGATTTCATGGCTTTGCGGGGAAAATTGCTCAAATCGTTACCTATTAAACATCCAAGCCACTTTTCTGCCCCTCGATTGCTCGATACGGTAGCGCCCAACTCTCACCCTCGAGAGAAACCTAGGAGAGACATATGTCTTTGAAGAAAGTTCTTACCGGTGCGGGAGTTCTTGCAACCTCCCTTGCACTTGTATTTAGCGGTACCGGTGCAGCAACCGCTGCCAAGGTGCCATCAGGAAAAGCAAAGGCCGGCGATGAATGCGGCCGTGCAGGAATGGTTGCAAAAGGCCGTGGTGCTGAAGGATCAGATCTGCGTTGCTTGAAGATGACTTACGGAACCGCAACTGGCGAACTTCGCTGGTGGTATCCAGATCTAAAACCTCTTAAGAATTTGGATTGGGTTGTTCCTGCAAATCCAGGTGGATACTCCCAAACCTCAACCGCAATTAGCGAATCATTGAAGAAGGAAGGTCTACTTTCCACATACAGCTCAACCTTTAAGCCAGGTGCGGGTGGAACAGTTGGTCTTGGTTTCTTCCAAGAAATTAAAGCAAAGCCAGAATCAGTTTTGATTACCGGTCTTGCAATGGCTGGTGGAATTCCATCTAACAAATCACCATTGAAGTTAGAAGCATCAACACCTATCGCAAAGGTGATGCGCGAATACCAAGCATTGGTTGTTCCAGCTAACTCCAAGTACAAGACACTTGCGCAGTTCATGGCTGATTGGAAAGCAAATCCAAAACTTCCAATCTCCGGTGGATCGCTTGGTTCAACAGATCATCAATTCATTGGTTTGTTGGCACAAGCTGGCGGCGTTAGCCCTAAGGCAATGAACTTCGTTGTTCACTCCGGTGGACCTGAAGTAATTGCATCAGTGCTATCCGGTGCAACTGTTGCTGGAACCTCAGGTTCTGCAGAGTTCCAAGCACAGGTTGCTGCAGGCAAACTTCGCGTTTTGGGAGTTTCATCAGCGAAGCGCCTAACTGGCTTCAATGCTAAGACTTTGAAACAGCAGGGTGTTGATCTAGTTTATGGAAACTGGCGTGGAGTTATGGCTACCGCTGATCTTTCCGAGGCAGATCGCCTAAACATGGTGAAGGTGCTTGATGCAATGCGCGGCACCGCAACCTGGCAAGGTTATTTGAAGCAATACAACTGGGATGATGAATGGGCTGCAGGAAAGAGCTTCGGCGCATTCTTGAAGACCGAGTTGCCACTAGTTGCTGGAGTAATTAAAGAGCTAGGCCTCGGTGGCTAGTTGTTGAAGGTCTCCAAAGCAGGGAAGGGGGAGCTGGTTTTTGCCGGCGCCCTCTTCCTTGTTTCTCTAATTGTTTATTGGGATACACACTCCCTAGTTTTGCCAACCAACAACACCGTTGTTAGTCCACGCACCTTTCCTTATGTTGTTGCAACATTGTTGATGCTAACTTCACTTGGCGTTGCCTGGCAGGTGCTGCGCGGAAAAGAAGGAATCCCCGAAGGCACGCAACCGGGCGATCCATTTAAAAAAGCTGATTTGCGCCCTATGTTTATCATTATTGTGGCGATCGGCTTACACATCTTTTTGATTGAAAGAACTGGTTACATAATCTCAGCCACAATTTCATTTTGGGCGGTCGCATACAGTTTTGGTGCTAAGAAGATTGTGAAGACCGGTGTGATTGCATTGCTATTTGCAACCCTCGTTTATTTTAGTTTTACCAATCTACTTGATATTCAACTTCCAAAGTGGATTCTAGAAAATTTAATCTCCGACTTGAATAGTCAGGCGGCTAGCTAATGTTTGATAATTTCGGAGAGTTGTTAAATGGTTTTAGTGATGCCCTAGTTTTTAGTAATTTAATTTATGGTTTTATCGGTACATTTTTAGGCACCTTAGTTGGAGTTCTTCCTGGAATCGGACCAGCATTAGCGATTGGCTTGCTTTTGCCGATTACTCTCACAGTTCAACCAACACAAGCGTTGATTATGTTTGCTGCTATTTATTACGGTGCGATGTATGGCGGTTCTACCACCTCAATCTTGCTAAATACTCCAGGTGAAAGCGGTTCGGTAATTACCGCTGTTGAGGGTAACAAGATGGCAAGGGCTGGTCGTGCTGGCGCTGCTTTGGCGACCGCGGCTATTGGCTCCTTTGTCGCCGGAACAATCGCCACATTTACTTTGGCTTTGGCAGCACCGCAGTTAGCTGAAATCGCGATTCAAGTTCAGCCTGCAGGTTTCTTAGCTTTGATTATTACCGCATTTGCAACGGTTGGAACCTTGTTGGGTTCCTCTCGAGTGCGCGGATTACTATCTTTGGCGGTTGGTTTAACTATTGGATTGGTTGGTGCAGATCTGCAATCTGGATCACTGCGCTTGACCTTTGGCGAGACCGCCGCAATTGATGGGGTAGAAACAGTTACGGTAATTGTTGCGCTTTTTGCACTTGGCGAAGTTATTTATCTAGCCAGCCGACTACGTCATGACAAAGAGGAAATTCTCTCGGTAAATGGAAAAGCCTTTCTATCTCGCAAAGATTGGAAGCGCTCCTGGAAACCGTGGCTGCGCGGTACCGCAATTGGATTTCCACTCGGTGTTGTACCGGCGGGCGGATCTGAGGTACCAACATTTCTTTCCTACGCAGTCGAAAAGAAATTAGCAAAAGGTGAAAACAAGGAAGAGTTTGGAAAAGGCGCAATTGAAGGTGTTGCAGGTCCTGAAGCGGCAAACAATGCAAATGCTGCAGGAGCTTTGGTTCCGCTACTTGCCTTGGGATTGCCCACCTCTGCAACCGCAGCTGTTGTTTTAGTTGCTTTTCAAAGTTATCAAATTCAACCTGGACCATTGTTATTCCAAACTAATCCAGAGTTAGTTTGGGCGTTAATTGCCTCGCTATTTATTGGCAATACTTTGTTGTTGATTCTTAACCTGCCCTTTATTCGTTTCTGGGTGAAACTGCTTTACATTCCTAAGCCTCATCTGTATGCAGGAATCACTACCTTTGCGTTACTGGGGGCATACGCTTTAAATAGCTCTATTTTCGACATGCAGGTTGCACTTGGTGTGGGAATCATCGGTTATTTGTTTAGAAGGTTTGGCGTTCCTATTACCCCATTGGTTATCGGTGCAATACTCGGTCCGCTAGCGGAGTTGTATTACAAGCGGGCTCTACAAATCAGCCAAGGTGATCACTCCGTTTTATATGAGGGAATGATGACCAAATCTCTGTACCTATTCTTAGTGCTGTTGATTTTCATCCCACCGATTTATCGACGTTGGAAGAACGGGGCTAGGGAAGGCAATTGATTAGGGATAAGAGTCAGCCATGGTTATGGGCATTACTAATCAATGTCGCTCTTGCCCAAGCCAGCATCTACGTGATGCGGCCGATGATCACTTATCGAGCATTAGAAAATGGCGCCACTGGCTATGAGGTCGGAGCCATTGCAGCAATCTATGCATTAGTTCCACTTCTGGTTGCAGTGCAAATGGGTCGTTGGGTGGGTCGCATCGGTGAGATTCCTCTGCTCTTCGCTGGCTGTATCTCCTTTATTGCTATTGGAGTCGCCTTTGCATTTTTAAATAATATTTATGCCATTGCTGCAACAACAGCATTGGCAGGTATTGCTCATCTATCCAATGTCGCCGCTAGCCAGGCAATGGTTGCAAGTCGCAGTCCCCGTGAACTACAAGATCAAAACTTCGGTTATTTTTCATTTTCAACTTCAATGGGACATGCTTTTGGTCCGATGTTGGGTGGAGTGATTGCGGGATCATCGGGGGTACTTCCCCGTTCATCATCCTCTGCATTTGTATTTGCGGCAATCTTGGCAATGTTGGCTTTACTCCCCTTCCTGCTTTTCAAAGGCATCAAAGAGGTTAAGTCGCAGGAGGAGCGAGATGCAGCAAGCTCCATTAAAGCTCGAAATGTTCTAAAACGTCCTGGCATAAAACCTGCAATATGGACCTCACTAGCGGTTGCATCCACCAATGATGTGTTAGTGGTAATTCTGCCTTTGGTGGGAACAGAGCTAGGAATTAATCCCGTAGTAATTGGTGCCATTCTTTCGATTCGCTCTATTGCAGCGATGATTTCTAGATTCTCATTAGGAAGATTGACCAAGAGATTTGGTTCAGCAAATGTGATGAATTACAGCATCATCATCTCGGCACTTTTCCTATTTCTATCGGTTTTTGCAACCACTGAAATAAGCCTTGGTGTTGTTATGGCGATTATTGGATTCTTATTGGGAATTGGACAGCCATTGACAATGTCAATAGTTTCTAAGAAGACGCCAATCGAAGAGCGTGCGATGGCTATATCAATCAGATTATTTGGAAATCGCCTGGGTCAATTCTTGGTCCCACTTGGGGCCGGTGCTTTAACCGCACCTTTTGGAAGCGCGGCGGTTTTTGTTGGCCTGGCTGCATTAATCGCATCTGCTGGTGTGGTCTCAGTAACTACTTTGAGTGATGATGAGCTGTAAAGGCCAGTGGTAGGTTAATCAGGTGAAGAAATCAGCGGGCAAATTACTTCGTGAGGCTATTGCAGAAGAATCTCCGCTACAAGTTATCGGCACCATAAATGCTAATCATGCACTTCTTGCACAGCGCGCTGGTTATCGTGCAATCTATCTATCCGGTGGTGGAGTTGCCGCTGGTTCACTTGGTTTGCCGGATTTGGGAATTACAACATTAGAAGATGTTTTAATTGATGTTCGAAGAATTGTTAATGTTTGCAAAGTGCCTTTATTGGTAGATATCGATACCGGATTTGGGCCATCAGCTTTCAATATCGCCCGCACCATAACCTCATTGATAGCTGCGGGAGCTGCTGGAGTTCATATGGAGGACCAGGTTGGCGCAAAACGATGTGGTCATCGCCCCAATAAAGAGATTGTTTCTAAAGAGGAGATGGTTGATCGGGTAAAGGCGGCGGTTGATGCACGTGGTGATGATGAGTTTGTCATCATGGCGCGCACCGATGCAATTGCGGTTGAAGGAATGGATGCCGCAATCGAACGCGCACAGGCTTACGTTGCTGCTGGAGCAGATGCGATTTTTCCAGAAGCAATCAGAGATTTAGAAAGTTATCGCAGATTCACCGCGGCGGTAAAGGTTCCAGTCCTAGCTAACATCACAGAGTTTGGATTAACTCCCTTGTTTACGGTGGAGGAATTGAGGTCAGCCGGGGTTGCCATGGCGCTCTATCCGCTATCTGCATTTAGAGCTATGAATAAAGCTGCGGAGAATGTTTACGAAGCAATCCGCCGAGATGGCACACAAAAAAATGTCATAGACACCATGCAAACCAGAGACGAGCTTTATCAGCGGATTAATTATTACGAGTATGAAAGCTCTTTGGATAAATTCCGTAACTCATGACCGCGCCAAAACCAAAGAAATCCGTAGCTTTATCAGGGGTAGTAGCAGGAAACACCGCATTATCAACAGTTGGACACACTGGAAATGATTTGCATTACCGTGGCTATGACATTAACGATTTAGCACAAAACTGCGAATTTGAAGAGGTCGCATATCTAATACTTTATGGAGAACTTCCCAATATAACTCAACTTAATTCATATAAAGAGAAACTAAAAACGTTACGTGATCTACCGGTTGAAGTAAAAGAAATATTGGAGCGCATTCCAAAGACAGCACACCCCATGGATGTGGTTCGTACCGCAACCTCCGCTTTGGGTAGTTTCTATTCAGAGTCAGAGCCATACACGCCACAAAAGGCAAGAGATGTTGCCGATCGATTAATCGCATCAACCCCATCTGCATTGCTGTATTGGTACCACTTCACTAACTCCGGGCAAAAAATTAATTTGAATACTGGGGCTTCATCAGTGGCCGAGCACTTCTTAACACTTTTACATCAAAAGCAATCTCAGCAATCCTGGATCAAGGCGATGCAGGTTTCACTAATTCTTTATGCAGAACATGAGTTCAATGCATCTACCTTCACCGCTAGGGTTATAGCGGGCACAGGTTCAGATATTTACTCAGCCTTGACCGGTGCCATCGGCGCACTCCGTGGCCCTAAACATGGTGGAGCAAATGAGGTAGCGCTAGAGATTCAACAAAGGTATGACTCACCTGATGCAGCAGAAAATGATCTTAAACTCAGATTAGCCAACAAAGAGGTAGTAATCGGCTTTGGGCATCCGGTTTACACAATTGCAGATCCACGCAACCCCATTATTAAAGAGGTTGCTCGCGCGCTCTCAGAGGAAAATAAAGACAAAAACCTTTTTGCGGTCGCTGAGCGGATGGAATCTGTGATGTGGAATGAAAAGAAGATGTTCCCAAATCTAGATTGGTTTAGCGCGGTGGCCTACAACCAAATGGGCATCCCAACTAGCTTTTTCACCCCGATTTTCATATTTGCCCGCTTAACTGGTTGGGCGGGTCATGTAATTGAACAACGGGAAGACAACAAGATTATTAGGCCATCTGCAAACTACACCGGTCCGGAAAATCGGAGCTTTATTCCGATAGAGAAGAGATAAAACATGTCAGCCAACTTCACCGTCTCAGATCTTCCTTTTGATAAAGAGATTGTAGACATCGTTGATTATGTGATGAGTTACGAGATCACATCCGAGTTGGCCTACACCACAGCTTGGAATTGTTTTATCGACACAATTGGTTGCGGATTAGAATCTTTAGAGTATCCAGCATGTACCAAATTGTTGGGACCTATTGCCCCAGGGCAGAGAGTCCCAAATGGAGTTCGTGTTCCTGGTACAGATTATGAACTTGATCCAGTACAGGGCGCATTCAATATCGGTACCGCAATTCGCTGGTTAGATTTCAATGACACCTGGTTAGCGGCGGAATGGGGACATCCTTCTGACAACTTGGGTGGCATTTTGGCAATCGCCGATTGGATATCCCGCAATGAATTGACCAAAACTCAACAGCCGCTGAAAATGCGGGATGTTTTTACAGCCATGATTAAAGCACATGAGATTCAAGGCTGTATTGCATTAGAAAACTCATTTAATAAAGTTGGATTAGACCATGTTATTTTGGTCAAGGTTGCCTCAACCGCAGTTGTTGCTCAGATGCTTGGGCTTGATCGCCAACAAATTTTGAATGCGGTTTCCTTAGCTTGGGTTGATGGACAATCACTACGCACCTATCGACACTTTCCAAATGCTGGATCAAGAAAGTCCTGGGCCGCAGGTGATGCCACATCGCGTGCAGTGCGATTAGCGCTTATGGCACAGGTTGGTGAAATGGGATACCCATCAGCTTTAACTGCACCTACCTGGGGCTTTTACGATGTTTCATTTAAAGGCAAGCAGTTCACTTTCCAACGCCCTTATGGCTCATATGTAATGGAAAATGTGCTCTTTAAAATCTCATACCCAGCTGAATTTCACGCTCAAACCGCGGTCGAGGCGGCCCATATTCTCTATGCCAAACTGCAGGAGATGGGCAAGAGTTCTGAGGATATTGCAGAGATCAAGATCCGTACTCACGAAGCCTGTATCAGAATCATCGATAAAAAAGGACCGTTGCGTAACCCTGCAGATCGCGATCACACCATTCAATATATGGTTGCGGTTCCGTTAATTTTTGGAAAGTTGACTGCACGTGATTATGAAGATGATGTCGCGGCAGATCCACGAATTGATGCGCTGCGTGAAAAGATGATTTGTGTTGAGGATGTGCAGTACACCAAGGATTACCATGACCCAGAAAAACGCTCTATCGCTAACGCTATGACCATCACACTTAAAGATGGCACAGTGTTGGATGAAGTTGCTATCGAGTATCCAGTTGGACACAAGCGTCGCAGATCGGAAGGATTGCCTTTGCTGGTCAAGAAGTACCAAACAAATTTGGCACGAATTTTCGATGGCAAACAACTAGAAGAGATTGCAGCCTTGACATTGGATTATGAAAAACTATCCAATACCCCGGTCAATCAAGTAATGGATTTGCTGGTAAAGCGCTAGTTTCGAGTTGAGTATCCCCACGCCAAAGTACTGGCGATAATTACCCAGATTTGATACGGAACCAGCAATGTGCCAAGCAAAATCGAGGCTTTAAAGGTTAGGTACAAAACCGGAGCTGTCAAAGCAGCTGCAATCACTAATGCGATGGCGGCAAGACTTAAGTTGTGCGGTACATAAAATTGATATGCCCAAGTCAATGCTGCTGCGACACTAAGTGCAAAAAAAGTTAACCAGGTTATTGCAAGGTTGCGTTGTAAAGATTGCGCTACGTTGTAAGCAGCAAACCCCAGCACTACAAAGTTGTAGGGCCAAATAACTCCAAAGACAAAATCTGGTGGTTGCCAGGGTGGTCTATTTAGTGAGGTGTACCAACCAGGGGCGTTTGAGACCCAGAACCCTGAGCCAATTGCATATATAAATACTAGGGAAATACCGATTCCTGCCAGCAGGTACTTGGTATCCATGGCAAAAGGTTACTAGGGTTAGGCAACATGACGGAAAACATTGGCAAGCTAAAAACTGAAACTATCGATCCGCGATACTCGCAGATTGATTTTCTCTCTACTTCTGAGCTTTTGAAGTTGATGAATGAGAATGATCAGAGCGTTTCTGCCGCAGTTGCCAAAGTCTTGCCACAAATAGAGCACGCAATTCTTGAGATTACCAAGAGAATGTCACAAGGCGGTCGACTCATTTATGTTGGTGCCGGAACTTCAGGTCGCCTCGGAGTATTAGACGCTTCTGAATGTATTCCTACCTTTTCAATTCCAGATGGCGTAGTTATTGGATTGATTGCTGGCGGTGATGCTGCGCTTCGTAAAGGAATAGAGGGTGCCGAGGATGTCAGGGAAGCATCAGTTGCAGAGCTAAAGGATTTAAAACTTTCAGATCTAGATACCGTGGTAGGAATTGCAGCCAGTGGAAGAACACCTTATGCAATTGGCGCAATGGAATACGCACAATCAATAGGTGCCTTATCTGTTGCACTTACCTGTAATCCGAACTCTGAAATGTCGAAGTATGCCGATGTTGCGATAGAGGTAGATACCGGTCCAGAGATTCTCGCTGGTTCTACTCGCATGAAAGCTGGAACCGCACAAAAGTTAGTTTTGAATATGCTCTCAACCGTCACCATGATTAATCTCGGCAAAACTTTTGGAAATCTAATGGTTGATTTGCAAGTAACAAATGTAAAGCTTCGTGATCGCGCCATCCGAATCATTCAAGCCGCCACGTCAGTTGAAGCTAAGGAAGCCGAAGCAGCTCTTATGGCGGCAGATAATCAGGTGAAGGTGGCAATTGTTATGTTGTTGTTACAAGTCACCCCTGATCAGGCGCGTGCCTCACTAGCCGCTGCCAACTCTCGGGTTCGAGAGGCTGTGAAACAGAGCAAAAAGCCTTGACCTGAGCGGCATAAGGCGATAATTTTCACCGAGTTCAGCATTTGCTGAAAGGATTTTTCACGGGGGAGATTATGGCGAAACCACTTTCGGTTGTTCCCCAGCACTCCCACTCAAATGTTCTGGAGTTGATTCAAAGCCAATTAGAAACCTTTCACGCCAGCGAAATTGCAATCGCAAAGGCAATTTTGAAAGATCCACAAAAAACCGCGGCAATGAATATCACCCAACTCGCATCACATAGCAAGACCTCAGTTTCTTCAGTAGTTAGATTTAGTAAAGCAATAGGTTTCCGTGGCTATCCTGAATTTAAGATGGCGCTGGTAGGAGATCTATCTTGGAAAAGCGCGAAGCAATTTGATACAGAATTTCTTGATGGTGGAATTACTCCAAATGACTCACTAAGTGACATTATTGAAAAAGTCACATACTCAGATGCCCGCGCTATCGAATCTACCGCAGAGAAAATTGATATTGCAACATTTAAAAAAGTAATTGAACTTTTTGAAAAATCCAAAACCATCGGTTTATTTGGATTGGTATCTAGTGGTTTTGTTGCAATGGATTTTCAATCAAAATTGAACCGTCTATCAAAGCGCGCAATTGCATGGACTGATTTCCATGCGGCAATGACCTCAATCGCGGTGTTGGAAAAAGGCGATGTATTTGTGGCCATTACACACTCGGGCACAACAATCGATACCGTTGACGCAATGCGTGAATTTAAAGAACGTGGTGTAACAATTGTTTTGATAACTAATGCCATGAGAAGTCCTGCAGTTTCATTAGCTGATTACGTAATTAATACCGCCGCTCGGGAAACCACCTTCCGAAGCGGTGCGACCGCATCGCGCATTGCGCAATTAACGGTGGTTGACTGTCTCTGCGTCGCTTTGGCGCAGAGAAACTGGAGTGGTACAAAGTCCGCTCTAGATCTTTCAAGAGCAGCTGTATCAATCCGCTCCGGAAAGAACCACACCTACCGCCCTCGAGGAGGAAATTAAGTGAAAATCAAACGTTTCCGCGGCCTTGTCGCAGCACTTTTTGCGGCAGCCACCGTGGTTGCACCTGGAGCTTCCGTAGCTTCAGCAGATACAGAATTAACATTCTGGAGCTGGCGCACCGAAGATAAGGCCTTCTATGAGTCCCAGATCAAGCTTTTCGAAGCTAAGAACCCTGGCATCTCAGTGAAGTTCACTCCTTATCTAAATACTGAATACAACGCGATTGTCTCAACTGCGTTGACCGCTGGTAAGGGTCCAGACATTATTCAAATGCGCCCTTATGGTGGAATGGCAAACCTTTCCGATGCTGGAAATTTCTTGCCACTAACTGCAGCTGACGTTCCAGCTCTGAAGAAGTTGTCAGCAGGAATTCTTGCTGGTGCACAGGGCTACAAGGACAAGAAGCAGTACGGATTGCCATATGCAGTATCTGCACTTGGTGTTATGTACAACCCAGATATTTTAGAAAAAGCTGGAGTATCAGCTCTGCCGCAAACTTGGTCACAAATGCTAAAAGCTTTCGACAAAGTTAAGAAGGCAGGATTCTTGCCACTTGGTAACGCCGGCGGAAATGGTCCAGCGCTTGAGCAGCTACATGCCACCGTTGGTCCAACCTTCTATGGCGGAACCTCATTCTTTAATGATGTTGTAGCTGGTAAGAAGACATTCACCGACAAGGGTTATGTAGCAAGCCTCAAGGCGGTTGCAGATCTTGCCAAGTGGATGCCAGCTAATTATCAAGGAATTGATTACAACACCGCTCGTGGACTTTTCGCTAATGAAAAGGCTGCGTTCTATATTGGTGGAAATTATGAAATGGGATATTTCCGTTCCTTGAACCCATCAATCACAATCGGTTGGTTCCCAGCACCTAAAGCAAACTCAGGTGCAAAGCGTTATGTCGGTACCTGGGCTGATGGCGCATATGCCATCAACGCAAAGACCGCTAACAAGGCTGCAGCCCTTAAGTTCCTTAACTTCCTTGGAACTAAAGAGTTTGGCCAAGCTTTGGTAGATGAAATCGCATTCATCCCAACCGCTCCATATGTAAAGATCAATGATCCAGCTGTTAAGGAAATCAACCGTTGGCGCACCACACTGGGAACTCCGTTCCTAAATGTTGTGGGCTTCCGTTATGAAAACCCAACCAGCTCATCAATCTTGCAGCCTGGCTTCCAGAAGTTAATTGTTGGTTCAACAACACCAGAACAATTAGCTAAGGATGTTCAGACCGCAGTTTCTTCTTGGTACGGACCTCAAAAGGGTAAGTCCTAAGAGTTCGAGGGATATCTGGGCGTGGCTAACGCTGCGCCCAGATCTTTCATTTCACATCAATTACTAGGAGTTCAATGTCATCGGCTTTACGGCGGGAGCAAAATCGCACAACAACCGCGCTTTTAATTCCCGCGCTAGCAGTAATAATTATCTTCACCACCATTCCCGCCTTAACCACATTGAGTTACGCATTTTTTGCCTGGGATGGTTTTCAGCGTGGAGGCTTTGCCGGTTTAGACAACTTCCAAAGATTATTTTCCTATCCCTATGATGCACAGCTTTGGGCGGCGTTAAAGCACAACACCATTGCCTTTGTTGTGATTATGACCTTTCAAACTACTTTGGGTTTGTTATTTGCCTACGCCATGTTCCGTGTGAAGCGCGGACTCCGTTTTTATCGAGTAGTTGTTTTCTTACCAGTTATTTTCTCTTTGGTAGTGGTTGGTTATTTGTGGCAATCACTTTTGGATCCATTTTATGGCCCGGTAAATCAAATCTTAAATGGTTTGGGTTTATCTGAGTTTGCAAAACCTTGGCTGGGAGATACTGCAACCGCGTTACCAACTTTGATGTACATCAACCTGTGGCGCTGGGTGGGATTCCCTGCGATTGTATTTTTAGCGGGATTAAACGCGATAAATACTGAGTTTATTGAGGCGGCCCGCATAGATGGCGCCTCTGAAGGTCAAATTTTCCGCAAGATTATTTTCCCGCTCCTTGCTCCATCTTTAACAATCATCACCGTACTTACCTTTATCGGTGCATATGAATGGTTTGACCTGCCTTTTGTTTTGGGTGGTTCAAATGGCAGCCCAGCTGGTGCTACCGATACTTTGGCGTTGATGTTTTATCGTCTGTCCTTTGGTTCCATTGACTCAGGCGCCAATAACGTCGGTGTTGGCTCCGCATTGGGAGTTTTAATCTTTACCTTAGTTGGACTTGGTGCCGCCTTTGGCTCCAAAATGCTTCGTAAGCGTGAGGTGGAGCAGTAATGAAACTCTTACGTTCAAAGATATTTTTCCAAAGTGTTTTGATCATAAACTCCTTAATTGTCTTACTGCCGGTTTTCTTCCTTTTAAACTCATCACTAAGAGAGTCAAATGACTTTGCCAGCACCCCATTTGCATTAGCTCGTGATCCTTATTGGGAGAATTACTCCAGAGTTTGGAGTGAGGGTTCCTTTGGTTCTTACTTTGTTAACTCATTTATCATCACCGGCGGCTCATTGATTTTGATTTTAATTCTGGCGTTGGGTGCCGGCTTTGTGTTGGGACGCTATCAATTCAAAGGCAACAACATCATCTTTGGTTTTATTTTGACTGGTATGTTGGTTCCAGCAAAGTTGGCGATTTTGCCGCTCTTTATACAACTCAAGTGGATGGGATTGTTGGACTCAAGGCTTGGTTTGATTTTGGTTTACACCTCCGCCGCTTTGCCTGCGGCAATCTTCATCATGAGTGGATTTTTTAGATCTTTGCCCACTGATTTGGATAACGCAGCTCGCATCGATGGTGCTAGCGAGTTTGTGTTGTTGCGCAGGGTATTGATTCCTTTGGTGCGCCCCGGAATGGCTATTGTCGCTATTTATTCAGCGATTCCAATCTGGAATGACTTCTTCCTGCCTTTGGTATTTTTGCAAAGCCCTGAGAAAAAGACCTTGATGCAGGGCTTAACCGTCTTCTTTGGACAGTATGCATCGCAATGGGGTGTGCTGTTTGCAGGCCTATGCCTTGCGGCGCTGCCGCTAGTGGTCTTGTACTTAGTGCTCTCCGAGCAGTTCATTAAGGGACTTACCGCCGGCGCTGTGAAAGGCTAATCACATGTCTAGCAGCGCCTCTTTGAGTCTAGGGATTGATGGTGGCGCTTCATCGGCTAAATGGAGTCTCATAAACGCTAACTCTGAGATTTTATTACAGGGAAAGCATCAACCAATTGATGGTCATCTGTATCGCGCAGAGTCCCTAGAAAGATTTACAAGTTTTATAACTACACTGAAAAATGACTTAGGTAATTTAGTGCCAGATGTTGTGACACTAGGAATAACTGGATTTGGTGCAGGCGATAAATTAAGGGAAGAGTTATCTAAAGCATTTCCGCACGCCAAATTGAATTTGGGAAATGATGTTGCGCTCGCATACCACAGCACATTTGAACCAGGTGAGGGAGTTTATTTATATGCCGGCACCGGCTCAATCGCGGTTCATATCGATAAATCTGAAAATGAAATTTTAGTTGGTGGTTGGGGGTATTTGTTGGGAGATGAAGGCGGTGGTTATTGGATTGGGCGAGAATCTGTGCGCCACTTGTTGTCGCAGATCGAGAGTCATGAGCAGTTAGATGATCTCTCAATTCGAATAGCAGGAGAATTGGGCGGGGCTAATTGGGAATCCATTCGCAGTTTTGTCTACAGCAAAGATCGCTCCGCAATTGCAGCCCTGACACCTCATGTGACAGCCAGTGCAGCGCAAAACTGCTCTAGTGCATTGCAAATTTTGGAAAGTGCTGCACATCACCTCTCGCAGTTAGTTGGGCGAATCCGTGAAATCCTTAAAAATCAGCGTTTACCGCTGGTTTTCGGTGGTGGAATAGCTGATACCAAGGTGCGAGATTTTCTTGAGAAAGAGCTGGGTGAAGACATACCTTTAAATAAAGCTGATCATTCGTTTACTGCGGCAAAACTGGGATTAAAAAACAGACATGACCATCCTTGACCAATTAACAAATTAAGAGAAAGATTAACTCAACCCTCGTTTGAAAGGAATGTAAGTGAATCTACGCAAAGTATGGACCGGCGTTGCGATTGCAGCCATGTTTGGTGGCGTTCTCGTAGCACAACCAGCCAAAGCTGCTGACAGCTTGGTAATTGGTAGCGTCCTAGATATCGATAAGACAGATCCACACACCTCCACAAACTTCGCAACAGTGCGTGGTTTGGGATTGGTTTATGGCAGCTTGATTGAAATTGGCGCGAAGAATGCGATCAAGGGCGGTCTTGCAACCTCTTGGATTTTCTCAAAGGATGGAAAGACTCTTACCTTGAATCTACGTCAAGGAGTCAAATTCCATGACGGTTCAACATTTGATGCTGAAGATGCAAAGGCATCTCTAGAGCGAATTCTTGATACTAAGACTGGCGCAGCGGCACGTGCCAACATTGCAACCATCACAAATATCAAGGCAGATGGCCGCAAATTGATTTTGACCATGTCCATTCCTAACGCACCGATTCTTGCGGCGCTTGAAGGTGTAAACATGGCAATGCTTTCCAAGGCAGATATTGATGCCGGCAAGATTGGTGGCAACAACAAACCAAATGGCACCGGACCTTACAAGTGGGTTTCATGGGAGCCAACACAATCTTTGAAATTGACCGCAAACTCTGATTACTTCATGGGTGAGCCAAAGATTCAGGATGTAACAATCCGGGTAATTCCAAATGAGGCATCAATTCTTTCTGCCCTAAACGCTGGAACAATTGGCATGGGTATCGTTACCGATCCGCTAATTGCTCGTCAGGTCAAGAGCAATCTAAAGATGTTCAAGACCCCTGCACTTGCTTATTACGCATTGCAGTTCAACACCAAGGTCGCACCGCTAAATGATAAGAATGTGCGCCTCGCAATTCAGTGCGCAATTGATCGTAATGAGTTGATTAATACCGCTTTGCTAGGTCAGGGCCAAGTAACCGGTCCAATCACCAGCCCAGCGTTCCGCTCTGATGTAAATGCTCGTCCTTGCCCAAAGCAGGATCTAGCAAAAGCTAAGGAGTATCTCGCTGCTGCTGGTAAGTCCTCAGGCGTAACCTTTAAGACTCTAGTAACAAGCACCGGATGGGCAACCTCTGTTGCGATGGCACAGAATCTAAAGGCGCAGCTAGCTAAGGCAAACATCACCATGGAGCTAGATATTGTCGAGCAAGCAACCTATGTACCTCGTTGGTTGGCTGCAGATTTCACAGCTACCTTGGCAAACAATGGTGGCCGTATTGATCCAGACACCATGTACACCCGTTACTTCACCTCAACCGGTAACTTGAACAAAGTTGCTACCTATTCATCTTCAACTCTCGATGCAAACTTCATCAAGGGTAAGGCGAGTGGAAAGGTTGCAGAACGTAAATCTGCTTACACCGCAATCTCCAAAGAGTTGGAAGACAATGCGGTTTGGGTATGGCTGGCAACACCATATGAGTACCGTGTAGCAACAAAGAAGCTACGTGGATTCTCAGCGCTAGCTAATGGATCGTTGCTACAGCTTCGCTCCTCAACCCTTGGCTAAAAAGTAAAGTAATAGTTAGGGCGTGTGGATTAACTTCACACGCCCTAACATTTAAGATAACTCGAATCGATTTCAGTTAAGGATTTAATTAATGGGATTTCTTAAGCGCTTAGCCTCAGTGCTAACCACGCTATTTGGTATCTCAATCTTTGTATTTGTTGTTTTACGGGTTATCCCCGGCGACACAATCACCAGCTCTCTTGGTATTGAAACTGGTGTTTTGACTCCAGAACAAATTCAGAGCTTGCGTGAGTATTACGGAATTGATCAACCACTTATAGGTCAATATCTATCTTGGATGAGCAGCTTCTTGTCGGGAGATTTGGGTTTTTCATATTCAACCGGCACCCCGGTATGGGAATTAACTAAGCCAGCTTTGCTTGTAACCATGCAATTAGCCTTATTTGGCACGGTTCTCGGGGTACTAATCGGTATCTCCATAGGAATGTTTAGCGCCCGTAAGCCCGGCAGCCTTCGTGATTTTCTTGGTCAGTTTTTTGGTCTGCTCGCTCTAGCGGTTCCTGGTTTTGTACTAAGCACCACGATAGTTACTGTGATGGCTAATAAGTTTCAGTACTTTCCAAATGGGTATGAGTACATGACCCCATTTGAGGATCTCTCAATGAATCTGCAACAGATGCTTTTCCCAAGTTTAGTTTTGGGTATTGCCGTTGCCGCCCCCGTTATGCGTACAACCCGTTCTGCTTTATTGGAGACAGTGGATAAAGATTTTATCCGCACCGCATATGGCAAAGGGGTAAAGCCGCGAATTGTCAGATTGCGCCATGTGCTTCGCAACTCGCTAATTCCAATTGTCACAATGACCGGTATTCAATTTGGTTATCTACTTGGTGGCGCTGTAATTGTAGAAAAAATCTTCTCTATGCCTGGAATGGGTCGACAGATTTTGGATGCAATTAACAAACGTGAGTACGCAACCGTGCAAAGTAGCATTATGGTCTTTGCAATTTTGTTTGTCACGATAAATCTAATTACTGACTGGGTTTATCGCAAAGTAGATCCGAGAATCAAATGAAAACAAAATCAACGGAAAAGACCTGGGTCAATTACTATTTCAAGAGCACCAGCGGTGTGATTGGTTTAGCGCTAGTCACCGTGATGGTGGTCTTATCTTTAATCTCTGCATTTAATTTGGCACCGATTGATCCGCTAGAGCAGAACCCAGTTGATGCTCTTAAAGGACCAAATGGAACCTATTGGTTTGGTACAGATCAATTTGGCAGAGATATTTTCTCGCGCTCGATAGATGGCATGAGCCGTTCTCTATCTGTGGCTTTGTTATCAGTTGGAATCGCCGCTTTAGTTGGGGTATTTCTCGGCGTAATTGGCGGGTTTTTTGGGGGCTGGTTAGACAACCTGGTGGTGCGTGCCAGCGATGTAATCTTTGCTTTCCCCGCCATCTTGCTAGCGCTAGCGATTGTAAATAGCTTGGGCAACTCTTGGATTGATACCTCAATTGCGATTGCAATTGTTTACACCCCAATCTTTATTCGAGTGGCGCGCGGTCCGGTATTGACGGTCAAAGAGATGGATTATGTGAAATCAGTTCGGGTGTTGGGTTACTCCACTCCAAGGATTTTGATGCGACATGTGATGCCAAATGTCTTAGCGCCGATTGTGGTACAGATTGCGCTTTCACTTTCTTGGGCAATCCTTACCGAGTCAGGTCTTTCCTTCCTTGGTCTTGGCACCCAACCACCTGATGCCTCACTTGGTCTGATGGTTTCAGAGGCACAGCCTTTGGCCGCCTTTGCTTGGTGGTCACTCGCCTTCCCATCAATCTTTATCACCGTAGTCGTTGTGGGCTTGAACTTGGTGGGCGATGGTCTACGCGATGCCCTTGATCCGGCACGAAGGAACAGCGGATGAGTAATTTGCTAGAAATAAAAAATCTCTCGGTAGTAATTTCAGAGGATAAAAGAGTTTTAGTAAATGATGTCAGCTTTGCTATCAAAGCTGGTGAAGCTGTTGGTGTTGTAGGTGAGAGTGGTTCAGGTAAGACTCTCTCTGCCTTATCAGTGCTGGGTCTTTTGGCGCGCGGTCTTAATATCGAGTCGGGTGAAATACTTTTTAAAGATCGTGATTTGCTTAAGCTCTCCGCAGAGGAGATGCGCAATATTCGTGGCAAAGATATTGCCATGATTTATCAGGATCCAATGACGGCGCTGAACCCGGTCATGAAAATCGGTGAGCAGTTGCTCGAGGTTTTGGATTCTCATGAGCATCAAATTGCCGATAAAAAGCAGCATATTCTCGATGGTTTGGCAGCGGTTGGTATTGCTGACCCGAACCGGGCTTATGACAGTTACCCTCATGAGTTTTCCGGTGGTATGCGCCAGCGGGTCATGATTGCGATGTCATTATTGCTTTCGCCGGATTTATTGATCGCTGATGAACCCACCACAGCACTTGATGTGACTATTCAGCGCCAAATATTGGCTTTAGTTGCACGTGAGCGCAAGCGTCGCCAAATGTCGATGCTTTGGATTACCCATGATTTAGGTGTGGTTGCCAACTTAGTTGATCGAGTGATTGTTATGTATGCCGGTCGAGTTGTTGAGGTAGGTACCGTTGAGGAGATTTTTAGCAATCCTAAACATCCATACACCGCAGGGTTGTTAGCTTCACTTCCTGCTGCTGGTAGTGATCGCGAGCGCTTGGAATCAATACCTGGTGTACCGCCAAAACCTTGGCAGGTAATTTCTAGCTGTGCTTTTGCTCCACGTTGCAGCATTGCACAAGATATTTGCTTCAATCACCGTCCAGAGTTGAAATCAAATAAGCAAGCTGCTGTGGCCTGTTTCTTTCCTTTGGGAGGTGCATCATGACTTTGACGATTCAAGATGTAACTAAGAAATACTCCATCAAAGCGCGCAAAAGCATTGTAAATGCGCTCAACGGAGTATCTGTCACAGTTGAAAAGGGCAAAACCCTAGGAATTGTTGGCGAGAGCGGTTGTGGCAAATCAACCTTAGCCCGTTTAATTGTTGGATTAGAGCAGCCAACCGAAGGTTCTTTATCTTGGAGTGGCTCACCATTAGGTCAAGGGGTGCGTAATGGTTTGCGCAGTCATCACTCCAAAACCCAGTTGGTGTTTCAGGATCCTTACTCATCATTAAATCCACGCCAGATGATTGGTGCCTGCATCGCAGAGGTAATAAAAACCCATAAATTAAGGCCGGAAAATGAGGTCAATTCCCGGGTTGTTGAGCTGTTGTCTGTGGTGGGAATTGCTGCGGATATGCAGACCCGTTTTCCACACCAACTATCAGGCGGTCAACGTCAACGTGTCGCAATTGCGCGAGCACTAGCTGCTGAGCCAGATCTTTTAGTACTTGATGAACCCGTGTCCGCACTTGATGTCTCAGTTCGTGCAGATGTCATGAACCTTTTGGTCGATTTAAAAAACAATTTCAATCTCACCTATATTTTCATTAGCCATGATCTATCTATGGTGCGGCACATCAGTGATGAGATTGCGGTTATGTATTTGGGTCGAATAGTTGAGTATGGAAGCTGGAGTGAGGTTTTGAACTCACCAAAGCATCCTTATACAAAAGCCTTGATTCAATCTATTCCAGAGCACACAAATGTGCGGGGTATTGATTTTGAAAATGTATTAGAGGGTGAGGTGCCTGATCCGGCTAACTTGCCACAGGGTTGTGCATTTAATCAACGTTGCCCGATCGCAGTGCCAGCTTGTAAGGAAAAAGTTCCACCACTTTTGCCAGCAACTAATAATCATCTAGTCGCCTGTCCGGAGGTATTAAAGTGAAAATCATCGGAATGATTTCTGGAACCTCTTATGATGGGATCGATGTAGCGCTCTGTGATTTTGAAGAAAGTGATGGCGAGATATCGCTAAGGGTATTGGAATTTAAAAGTGTTCCCTATACAGAAGAGTTACATGCCAAGATTGCTGACTCAATGCCACCTCGATCGATTGATATGGAACGGGTCTGTCAGTTAGATACCTATATCGGTCAAGCCTTTGCGGCGGCAGCGCAATCCGTAATTGGAAATCATGATGTCGAGCTCATCGCCTCTCATGGTCAAACCTTGTTCCATTGGATTGAGAACAATCACGCTTTGGGTACTTTGCAGCTGGGTGAACCCACTTGGATCGCAGAAAACACCGGCATTCCGGTGCTTTCCAACATCCGCTCTCGGGATGTCGCCGCAGGTGGTCATGGCGCACCATTAGTGAGCCTTATTGATCAGATGATGTTTGGCGGTTACGAGCAACCGGTAGGTGCGTTAAATCTAGGCGGTATCTCCAACATAACCGTCACAGGTAAGGCAATGACACCAATTGCCTATGACATCGGACCTGCAAATGGATTAATGGATGCCGCTTTGCAAGCGCACTCTGGAAACCAGATTAAGTATGACAAAGATGCACAGATTGCTAAAACCGGCAAAGTAAACCAAGAAATTTTGGCGCAAATGCTGCAAGAGCCTTATTACAAAGCTGCACCACCTAAATCAACTGGTAAAGAGCTATTTCATCTACCTTACATTAAGAGTTTCTTTGGTGAGATTGAAAGCTGGAACCTACCAGATGTAATTCGCACCTTGTTAGAGCTAACCGTTGAAACCGTTGCCTTAGAGGTGGATAGATTTGCTTTGAAAAATCTTTACGTACATGGTGGTGGATCGGCAAATCCATTAATGATGCAGAGATTGCAGGAACGATTGCCAAATTGCAAAGTTGAGCCAATGTCAGTTCTGGGCTTGGATCCAAGGCAGAAGGAAGCCGCTACCTTTGCATTAATCGGATATCTATCTTGGTTTGGATTACCTGGCGCAGTTCCATCATGCACCGGTGCTAAAGGTAATCGAGTTCTGGGATCATTTACCCCAGGAGCAAAACCATTACAGCTTCCTGCGCCAAAGCCTGAGGGAAATTACCGAGTAGTTATCAGGTAAGTTCCTTGCGCATCTCAACCTCGGTCTCTTTCCAGCGTTCATCAACTCTGGATAGACCGGTGGGTGTAAAGCCAAAACTTTGGTACAAACCTTTAGCAATTGCATTTTTTTCAAAGACCCATAAACTCATTGATTTAAAGCCCTTTTTACCCAATCTGAGCTCAGCCTCTGACAGGGATTTTTTCCCTAAACCTTTTCCAGCCACTTTAGGATCTACATACAAAGAAAATAGATGGCCATTGCTGGGATTATCTTTTTCGCTACCGATACGGAAAACAGATACCAGCTTAGAATCCATTATGCCAATAACGGTCTCTTTATCCTTGGGATCTACTAAGGATGGCCGCCATAGATTCTCTGCTTCAACTAAATTCATATCTGTGCGCACCTCAGCCGAAAGTAAATCAGCGTATGAAATATGCCAACAGGCATGGAACAGCTTGGCGATATCTGCCAGATTATCCAAGGTAGCGGTGCGAAACTCCATATGATTAAAAGTATCACTGTTTCGCAAAAAACTATTAACTTAAGAGAAGCTTTTGTTACTGCGTTGCGGCGGGTGGAGTCATATCCCGTAATTGAGGTAAAAATCCAATTGGAAAATGGCGCAACTGGAGTTGGCGAATGTGTGGCTACACCGCAGATTGCCGGGGATAGCTTTGAGGAAATTTGGCAGGAGTTAAATTCAAAACAAATTAGAGATTTAACTGAGATATCACCAGCGTTGATTGCTGAATTAGAGCTGCTTCCTAGCAGTAAAGCAGCGTTGGATATGGCGTGGTGGAATTTAGAGAATATGCCAAGTTGCTCAGTAGCCACTGATGTAACCGTTCCGATTGCGGCGTTATCGGAACTGCCAAGTATCGTGGAGAAAAGAGTAGCCGCTGGATTTAGTAGCTTTAAATTGAAGGTAGAGCAGGACTCAATCTCAAATCTTTTGCGTCGAATTGAGATCATCAGGGAAATAGCCGGAGATCAGGTGTTAATTCGTATCGACCCAAATCAGGGATGGCAGTTGGATTATGCGCTGCGGGCGGTCGAGGAGTTAGCCAAAACCGGCGCTTTTATTGAGTATTTGGAGCAACCTCTTCATAAATTTGATTTGCCAGGACACAAAGCTTTGGCATCACAATCCGCGATTCCATTAATGGCGGATGAATCCTGTTTTTCAACCGCAGATCTGCCAGCGGTAATTGATTCTGGAGCTTTTCAGTTTGTGAATGTGAAGGTTTTGAAATGTGGTGGGATTACTCCAGCTATAGAGCTAGCGCAGATAGCGAAAGCGGCCGGTTTGCAGGTATCTGTGGGCTCCATGATGGAGGGTGAAGTGGGTATCAGAGCCGCAATCTTTGTAGCGCATCAAGTAGCGCCAGAGGTAGTGCATGATTTAGATGCGGCGTGGTGGATTAGGGATGGCAATATCAAATATCAGAACAGTAGGGTGAGTTCATGACCTCGGGTATTGCTAATGCGCATCTCTATGGTGGCAAATGGCAGATTAATCTTCACGGTCAGACTGCAGATTTTGGAGTTTCCAATCCAACCCCCGTTAATGAAGAAACCAGTTTTGATTTAGCCTCGGTGACCAAGGTTTTATGTACCACCACTTTGATCATGCGCGCAGTGGAATCCAAATTGATAAAAATCTCCGACCCAATTACTCATTTCTTACCTAAATGGATGGATGGAGATAAATCTGATCTGACCATCGAGGATTTGCTGCGCCACGAATCTGGGTTTGAGGAGTGGCGCCCTTTCTATATTTCTTGTTCCAACCCAAGTGAAGTTTTGGAGTTAATCGGTAACTTACCGTTGAAGTATCCAAAGCAAAAAGAGTTTCATTACAGTGATTTAAACTTCATAACCTTGGGAGCGGTTCTCCATCAGATTTATGGTGCAACATTAGATGTGGTGTTCCAAGCTGAAATCGCGCAGCCCTTAGGGCTATCAGCTACTCAATTTGCAAAGCCCAGCAATGAAAATAATGTAGCTGCTACCTCTAATGGTGACTCGATAGAGCACAAAATGGTCGCCACCAAGACTCCATATCAAGTGCCTGAGCAGGTCTCTGATTTCAAAAACTGGCGGGAGTATGTTCTTTCAGGTGAAGTAAATGATGGCAATGCCTATCATGTATTTAAGGGCGTATCTGGTCACGCTGGATTGTTTTCTACACTGCAAGACATGAGGCGATTTGTAGATGCGTTGCTGGCTGGATTTGTATCGCCAACTTTATTGGCGCAGTTTTCGCAACCACGTAACTCTCAAGTACAAGGGGTGGGTTTTCGCAGATTTGCTATGAAAGATGGCACCTTTGCGGTAGGGCACTTTGGATTTACCGGAACTGGCTTTGCAATTAAACCCGAGACACAAGAGGGTTGGATTTACTTAAGCAATCGACTTCACAGTAATGATGCTTACAAAACCATGAATGAAATTTGGTGTGAGGAGTTTAAGGAATTTTCTTTCCCGGGTTGAGAATCCCCTTAGGATCAAAGGCCTGCTTAATCGCCTGTTGTAACTGCATAACTCGAGGACTGATCTCTCGCTTTGCAGAGTCAACCTTTATAGATCCGATGCCGTGTTCGCCAGTCGCGGTACCACCCAAATCCTGTGCCACCTTAATAATGGCATTGAAGGCTTGAATTGCGCGCTGTTCAGCTGCAGCATCTCCATGGTCATAAACAATTGTTGGATGCATATTGCCATCACCAGCGTGACCAAAGATTCCAATAAGTAATTGTGATGATTGGGCGATTTTCTCTACCTCTGTCACTAATTTAGAAATTTGAGAAATGGGAACACACACATCATCCAATAAAGCTGCGCCTTTACGCTCTAAAGCGGGGTAGGCCAACTTGCGGACTTGAATTAAATCAGCGCTATCGCGCGGATCGTCGGAGTAAGTTGCATCAATTGCGCCATGTTTTTCCGCGATTGCAACGGCTTTTGCGCATATTTCCGCTGACTCGTCACTTTGTAGCAACACAACGGTGCCAACACCTTCAAATCCCAGAGGTTTCCACTCTTCTACCGCACGCAAAGTAGTGGCATCAACCACCTCTAGCATGGAAGGTCCAAGTGCTACTAACTCAGGAATTGCCATCATCGCGGCATCAATAGAGGAAAATGTTGCAATTAATGTTGTGGCAGGTTTTGGACGCACCGCCAGTCCGACCGTAATTTCAGTGATTATGCCTAAGGTTCCCTCTGAACCAACGACCAAATGCAACAAATCAAGATTTGTAACGGATTTCTTTAATGGAGATCCCAGGGTTATTACTGTGCCATCTGAAGTAACCATGCGAATTGCTCGAACATGGTGTGAAGTAACTCCGTATTTCACGCAGCACATACCGCCAGCATTTGTTGCGACATTGCCTCCGATAGTTGACCACTCACGGCTGGCGGGATCGGGCAAATACGCCAATCCCAACTTTGCAACCTCTTTATCTAATTCAAGATTAATGACCCCAGGTTCAACTCGGGCAATTAAATTTGTGGCATCAATTTCTAGAATTTGATTCATCTTTTCTAAGGAAATAATTAAAGCGCCATCAATCGCATTTGCCCCACCTGATAGGCCGCTACCTGCGCCGCGCGCGATTACTGGGATATTTTTTTCAAAAGCAAACTTCACCGCTGCGCTAATCTCTGCTTCATCCTTGGCCAACAACACCGCGGCAGGAACCCCATTTTTGGCGATTTGAGATTGATCTCTGGAGTATGAGGGCAAGATCTCGGGATCAGAAATGATTGTGGCGGTTGCGCCTAATGCGCTGCGCAGCTCTTCAGCAATTCTCACCGGCTAACTCTAATCATTGCATCTGGCTCTGGAATACTCTGTCACCTTATGGCGCGCAATATCATCAATATCGAAGGGGTCTCAAAAGCCTTTGATATTCGCCCATTATTGAGCAATGTCTCTCTAGGAGTATCTGAGGGTGAGCGCATTGGAATTGTGGGACGAAATGGTGGCGGTAAGTCCACATTATTAAAGGTATTGGCAGAGTTAGAGCCACCTGATGAAGGTCGTGTCACCCGCGCCAATTGGGCCAGATTAGGGATGCTCAATCAGGTAGATACCGCAGAGGCCGGTGCAACGGTACGTGATGTTGTTGTCGGCAGTAAAAAAACCCATGAGTGGGCCAGCGATGCTGGGGTGCGAGAAATCTTTGCTGGATTGTTTGGCGGATACAACTCTGAGTTAATGGATCGTCCCTTTGGTTCATTATCTGGCGGGGAAAAACGTCGAGTCGGAATCGCCAAATTATTAATTGAACCATTGGACATAATCTTGCTGGATGAGCCCACAAATCATTTAGATGTTGAAGGTGTTGCCTGGTTAGCAAATCACATTCGCAAACGTCGCGAGCTGGCGGTAGTTGTAATCACCCACGATCGTTGGTTTTTAGATGAAGTGTCAGACACCATGTGGGAGGTAGTTGATGGAAAAGTGGAGGCCTACGATGGTGGCTATTCTGCTTATGTTCTTGCAAAAGCGGAACGTGCCAGACAACAAGCTGCCGAAGATGCCAGACGCAATAATCTAATTCGCAAAGAGTTAGCTTGGTTGCGCAGAGGTGCACCGGCTCGCACCTCAAAACCCAAGTTTCGAGTTGATGCAGCAAATCAGTTGATTGCTGCTGAACCTGCACCTCGTAATAAAGCAGAGCTGCTTAACTTTGCCGCAAACCGATTAGGCAATTCAGTTTATGAAATTCACCATGCCCGTCTAGCAATCGGTGAAACCACTTTGCTTGAGGATCTAAATTGGAATATTGGACCTGGAGATCGCATCGGAGTTGTGGGTGTAAATGGCTCCGGAAAGACCACTTTGATGCGTACTTTGGCGGGCCAGTACCGTTTCGCTGCCGGAAAAATGCAAACCGGAGTAACGGTAAAAGCGGCATTTCTCTCACAGCATCTGCAGGAGCTAGAACCTAGTTGGCGGGTATTAGAGGCGGTTGAAAAGGTTGCGCTGCATGTTGAACTTGGTGGCGGAAGAGAGATTTCGGCATCTCAACTATGTGAACGATTGGGCTTTGATTATGAAGGCCAACAAAGAATGGTGCGGGATTTATCTGGCGGTGAAAAACGCAGATTGCAGTTAACACGATTGTTAATGGATAGCCCAAATGTCCTCTTGCTTGATGAGCCCACAAATGATTTTGATGTTGAAACATTAACCGCGTTAGAGGATCTACTTGATACCTACGCCGGAACCTTGATTGTCATCTCCCACGACCGATATTTTCTAGAGCGGGTATGTGATCGCTTTGTTGGCTTGCTAGGTGATGAAGCATTGCGAGATTTGCCAGGTGGAGTAGAACAATATCTTGAACAACGTGCCGCCAAAATTTCTGCCAGCGTTGCAAACGCGCCGAAAAAAGCGATATCAGATGCTGCGCAGGTGCGACTAATTAAAAAAGATATTGCTCGACTAGAAAAGCAAATTGAGAAAGTTACTCAAGAGGAAAAGGATCTGTTGCAACAACAGGAAGCGGCATCCTTTGATCATCAAAGATTGCTTGAAATAGCAGAGCAGTTGCAGGAGATACAATCACTACGTCAAAAACTTGAGAATGAATGGTTGGAGCTAAGTGGACAAATCAGCTAACAAACACCTGCGCCTTGATGCTTTAGCGGCAATCTCTGGTGTGATGATTGCTTTGCAGGCCAGGGCTAATGGTGAGCTCTCCATGCGGCTGGATAATGCACCGCAAGCTGCTTTGGTTTCATTCTCATCCGGGTTGTTGGTAGTAGCTATTTATGCCTTGTTTAGCGCCAAGATTAAGGCTGGTATCAAACGGTTGCGCCAAGCGGTCGCAAACAAAGAATTGCCAGCTTGGCGACTTCTTGCCGGTGCATTAGGCGGCAGCTTTGTTGCCATCCAAACCAGTGTGGTGCCCTTAATTGGAGTTGCAGTTTATTCAGTGGCTTCAATCGCCGGCCAAACCGCCACCTCATTATTAGTAGATCGCATTGGATTCACCGGCGGCGGCCCCAAACTCATTTCAAGACGCCGGGTATCGGCTGCATTGCTGACCGTCTTAGCGGTCTTGGTTTCGGTGGCAGACAAAATCGAAGCACACTCTTTTTCATTTATCGCGGTTGGATTAGCGGTAATCGCGGGAGCCCTGGTCGGTGTTCAGCGCGCCCTTAATGGACAAATTAATGAGCACTCGGGCAATAGTTACACCACATCATTATTCAATTTCATTACTGGAACATCATTTTTGATTTTGTTCATCTTACTTCTTGTAGCTTTGGGCCAAATTGAATTACAACCACTTCCAAATGGACCATGGTGGATTTATACCGGCGGAGTGATTGGAGTTATCTATATCGCTGCCACATCATTGATTGTGCAACATCTAGGGGTATTGACCTTCACCTTGTTCAGTGTTGGTGGCCAGCTATTTGGCTCTTTGTTGCTAGATCTTTATGCACCGAGTGAGGGCGTAAATGTGAGTTGGTTCTTGGTGACCGGAATTGCTATGACCTATTTAGGGGTAGTAGTCGGTGGAGTTCGTCAATCCCGTTTAGAGCGCAAATAATTCTTGATTGTTATTGCAATTGTTAGGAGCACAAAGAAAATCGCAATTCCGCGGGATGAATCTTTGAGCGCCGGAATTGAAGCAGCGTAATAACCCAACAAAGTTATGCCACAGCCCCATAGCAATGCTCCCAAGGCATTTGCCGCTAAAAACTTGTAGTAATTCATCCTCCCGATGCCTGCAATCGGCGGCATGAAGGTACGGATCCAGGGATAAAAACGAGCCAGAATTACCGCACTCCAGCCGTATTTTGCGTAGAAATCTTCAGCGCGCGCAACCATTCGTTCGATACGGGGCGATGAGTGCCGTTGTAGATACGCACGCCCATATTTTCGACCGAGAACGTAACCAAATTGATCACCAATAAAAGCCGCCATGAAAATTATCGTGATTAGTAAAACAATGCTGGTGTCTTCACGGGTTGCGGCTACTAATCCAGCGGCAAAAAGAATTGAATCTCCAGGTAGGAAAAATGCGATCAAAATCCCGGTTTCAATAAAGATAATCGCACCTAGTGCGACATAGATAAAAATCGGGGTCGCTGAACCTAGGTACTGCTCAACCCAATCTGCAATCGACAATTAAACCTTTTCCTTTACCGCAGCTGCGACTGATTTAACCACATTAGGATCAAAGACGCTTGGGACAATAAATGAAGCGTTAAGTTGTTGTTCTGAAACACATGATGCAATCGCATCAGCACAGGCAAGGAGTAATTCATCAGTAATTTTCCGGGCTCCGGCATCTAGTAAGCCGCGGAAGATTCCTGGGAAGGCCAATACATTGTTGATTTGATTTGGTTGATCACTTCTGCCAGTTGCAACAACCGCTGCATGTTTGCGGGCAATCATTGGATCAATCTCAGGATCGGGGTTTGCTAAGGCAAAAACAATAGAATCCTTAGCCATCGCGGTTACATCTGATTCTGTCAAAACATTAGGCGCAGAAACTCCAATAAAGATATCGGCGCCTTTAATCGCCTCACTCAATGGACCGTTGAATTGCTCAGGGTTGCAGTTGTCGATAAACCAGCGACGCATTTCATTAGGCGCTGCACTGTTTCTGTTGATGACACCCTTGTCATCAAAGCCAATAATGTTTTTTGCTCCGGCCAAAACCAACAATCTTGCAATTGCGGTGCCTGCTGCACCTGCGCCACTTAATACAATTTTGGTTTTGCTCAAATCCTTTTTCACTAACTTCAATGCATTACGCAGCGCTGCAAGTACAACTACCGCGGTGCCATGTTGATCATCATGGAAAACCGGAATATCGAGTAGTTCGCGCAAGCGTGCCTCAACCTCAAAGCAGCGGGGAGCGGAGATATCCTCCAAATTAATACCGCCATAAACCGGTGCAATTAACTGCACGGTGCGCACAATTTCATCAACATCTTGGGTATCAAGGCAGACTGGCCAAGCATCAACATCGGCAAATCTCTTAAAGAGCGCCGCCTTGCCCTCCATCACCGGCAACGCTGCAGCGGGACCAAGGTTGCCAAGGCCCAGTACCGCTGAACCATCAGTTACAACCGCAACGGTATTGCGCTTAATAGTTAGTCGGCGGGCATCAGCGGGATCTTTAGCAATCGCCTGACAGATTCGAGCTACCCCTGGGGTGTAGGCGCGGGATAAGTCATCACGGGTTTTTAATGGGACTTTGGACTGGACTTCGAGTTTGCCGCCCAAGTGCAATAAGAAGGTGCGATCAGAAACTTTGCGCACTTTCAAAATTGGAGAAGCGCCAAGAGCTGCAGTAATTCTTTCGGCATGAATCGCATCAATCGCATCGCAAGTAACATCGATAACCACAGAATCAAGTTGTGAATCAGCCACATCAAGCGCTGTAATCATCGCGCCTTCGCGGGTGATGATGGTGGTTATTTCTGCAACCGGTTGGAACTCAGGACGTCCTTCAACGCGGATAGTGATTCCATAACCCGGTGATGTACTGGCCATTTATACGACTCCGTAAAGTCGATCTCCTGCATCACCAAGTCCTGGGACGATGTATCCATGTTCATTTAATTTCTCATCCATCGCACCGGTTACAACGGTGATTGGGAAATCAGAGTTTTCAAAGGCACGCTCTAAAGTTTTAGCGCCTTCTGGGGCCGCAAGTAAGCAAATTGCGGTGATGTCTTTGGCGCCGCGTTCAATCAAATAATTAATAGCTGCAACTAAAGTGCCACCGGTCGCCAACATTGGATCCAAGATGTAGCACTGTCTGCCACTTAAATCCTCCGGCAAGCGATTGGCATAAGTGGAAGCTTGTAAAGTTTTTTCATCACGCACCATGCCCAGGAATCCAACTTCAGCAGATGGAATTACCCGCATCATGCCCTCGAGCATGCCAAGTCCAGCACGCAAAATTGGAACTACTACAGGCCTTGGAGTTGAAAGCAGCGCTCCTTTTGTTTTTGCAACCGGGGTCTCTATTTCAACTGGATGAATTATCACCTCACGAGTTGCTTCGTAGGCAAGCAATGTCACTAGCTCTTCAACCAAGTGTCTGAATACTTGAGAGTTGGTGTTTTTGTCGCGAAGTACCGTCAATTTATGGGTAATAAGCGGGTGATTTACGACCTGTACTTTCATGGTGGCACTTTACTACCAAGGGCAACGGTGGAACCATGAGCCAATATTCAAGCAGCCGCAGCTAGTCAGCATGGAGGTGTGAGATGGATAGCGAAACCATGGAGTTCGCACTTCTGGCCTGGCGTGATGATGGAAAATGGCGTGCATCACAGATCTCTGATGAAGCAACTGATGACATCGGAGTTGTTTTGGATGCACTGCGCGGCCAACAAGTTGATGGTGGCGCTATTGCGATGTTGTCGATTGATGATCAATTTTTTGTCTTGCTGCGCCAAATTGGTGCACGCATGCAAATGGTTTTAAGCGATGTGATGGCAGCGTTAGATTATGAAATCGCAGCGGAGGTTTTGGAAATATTGGATTTGGATTTACCAGCTGAAGATGATGCAGATGAGCCAGCGGGAGATTTAAATATCTTTAGTGATTTAGGTCTTGATGCCATGGAGCTACAAATGATTTGTGATGATGATGAGATGTTTCCTGACGAACAACTGGAAGTAATTGCACGTCGGATTGGTTTTGGAGATCAATTTATTGAAGTGGTTGACAAGTTATAAATGGATTATGAAAAAGCGATGCGCGTAGCTTTAGAGCGCGCAAAATTTGGTGAAGTAGCCAGCGGCGATGTTCCAGTCGGCGCGGTGATGCTCAATAAAGACGGCGTCATCATCTCCATGGGAAACAATCAGCGCGAGCTATTAAAAGATCCCCTGGCGCATGCAGAGATTGTGGCGATTAAATCAGCTGCTCGCTCAATTGGTGCATGGCGTTTGGAGGAGTGCACACTGGTTGTAACCCTCGAACCATGCGCGATGTGTGCCGGCGCAATCATGCAGGCTCGAATTCCGCGAGTGGTTTTTGGTGCATGGGATGAGAAAGCAGGAGCATCAGGTTCAATGTGGGACCTGCTTCGTGATCCACGATCGATTCATAAAGTTGAAGTTATTACCGGAGTTTTAGAAGCAGAGTGTGCTGGCCTGCTGAAGGATTTCTTTTCCAGACAACGTTAGAGCTCGCGTATAGTCGCCCACGGTGGCGTGTCCGAGCGGCCTAAGGAGCGCGCCTCGAAAGCGCGTGTTGGGGAAACTCAACCGTGGGTTCAAATCCCACCGCCACCGCCAGATATTTCTAGCCCGTTATTTAATCCTTAATATCCTTTTGATACCCCACGCGGTAACCAAAAACATTGCTTCGCGCACAATCGCTTTAGACATTTTACTTACACCATTTTCACGCTCTTTAAAGGTGATAGGAAGTTCAACAATTCCCAAACCGGATTTAAATACCACGCGGGTCATCTCAATTTGAAATGAATAACCTTCACTGCGAATGCGATTGAAATCAACGGCGCGCAACGCATCACGGGTGTAAATACGAAACCCGGAGGTTGAATCATGAACCCCCATGCCCAACATAAATCGCACATAGCGATTGGCAAAACGAGAAAGTAATTCTCGGGAGCTTGACCAGTTTTCAGTTTTACCGCCTTTTACCCAGCGGCTGCCAATAACTAGACCAACATTGCGATTAGCCTCTTTAAAATCAATCAATCGCACCAAATCATCTACCTGGTGGGAGCCATCAGCATCCATTTCAATAAACTCATCAAAACCCTTTTCCAATCCCCAAGTAAACCCTGCGCGATATGCGCTGCCGATTCCAGATTTCTTTTTACGTTCCAGAATGTGCAGTTGCGGATGCTTATTTTGTAAATACCGGCATATTGCCGCAGTGGAATCAGGGGAGCCATCATCGACTACTAAAACCTCACAACCATAAATTTTTTCAAATATTTGATCTAACAAAGCACCGATATTTTGCGCTTCGTTATAGGTAGGGATAACCACCAATCGACGCAACATTTATAGCCGCCTTAGATAGTGGATTTACGAAAGGTAACAAACTTCATGATGAAGAAGCTGATGGGCGCAGTAATCGCCGCGGTTCCGACCTTGGCAGGTACTGGATGCAAGCCAGCATGAATGAAGAATGAGACCAGTGAAGTGCCTAGAAATAAGAAGGCGAAGAAAAAGAATAGATAAATCAAAGTAGATTGCTTATGACTACGATCGCTTTCAAAAGACCAACGGTGGTGAGAAATGTAATTAAAAATTGTGGCGATAGTTCCGGAAAAAAGATTTGAAATCACTGCAGTCTCCGTAATGCTAAATGCGAGTAGGAACAGTGAAGTATCAATTGCAAATGTCGCAGAACCCACAACAAACCAGCGCGCTGCGCTCAATTTTAGGATTCGCTTGATCAAATCAAACTCGGATCTCATAAGAAGGGTTGAGGATTGTAAGCGCGCCATTTTGTTCGCCCACCATCCCTTCAGCAATCATCGTTGATCCAACCTCAAGCCCTGCGATTTCACGACGACCTAAGAATTGCAGAGTTACCCCACCAGTTTCATCCCAAATCTCTACCTCTAAGGTCGGGGCTGCATCCATTGCCGCGGGACGAATCGCAGTCACACGTCCTGTGACATGTGCGCGCTTGCGCCAAGAGATTTTGCCGATTGGCATCATCTTCTCTTCATAGTGGCTAATAGTTTCTTTGGATTGCAACCAATTACTTTGCGCTCGAGCTGGCGCCTCAGCCTCTTTAACCTCTTCAACAACCTCTGGCGCATGTTCAATAACGCTCTTGCCGGAGATCATGCGATTAATGTCAAAAGGAACGATGGTTGCTACAACTCGCGGCAGTTGTGAAATTGGTCGTGCGATTTCTTCGGCGGTTTGATCATGCAATAAACGACCCAAAAATCCACGATAAGCGCGGCGTGGAAGCAGCAAAGTTAACTCCACATCAGGTTTCTGCGTAGCTCTAATTGCGTAATCCAACGCAGCATTAGGCAATCTGCGATCTGGGCAATCAATAAACTCAATTGGCACATCATCTACACCGTGGTTTGACATCCACTCTTTCTTAATTGCCTCGGCGCGGCGATCATCTAATACGAAATGAACCGCATGGAGAGAGCGTGGATTTAGTGAACGGGCATATCGAATTGTGCCTACGGTTGCAAGATCTACGGAATCAACCAAAACTGTTACATCATGGCGGGTAATTGAAACTGCGCGTTCTTGCTCCTTCTTGACTACCAAAGCTTTACTTTCCGCGTCATATCTCTTTCGCAAACGAAGGAAGGATAAAACCAAAATTGGCGCCACAACTAGAACAACCCAAGCACCCTGCGAGAACTTAACTATGGCAAAGATGACAACAATTAATAGTGAAAGAGATCCGGCAATACCATTGATAACAAACTTAATCTTCCAATTACCATCACGGTTTTTGTAATTGTGTTTGGCCATTCCCAAGCCCGACAAAGTGAATGCGGTGAAAACGCCAAGTGCGTAAAAGGCAACCAGGTAGGAGATTGAACCCTGTGTCGCAATAACTAAAACTAGGGCCGCGCCAGATAGAACAAATATTCCGTTGGAGAAATTGAGTTTGTGACCACGCTTGGTAAGCCATCGCGGCAAATAACCATCAGCTGCGGCGTAATTAACCACAATAGGAAAGGCGCTAAATGTGGTGTTTGCGCCCGCAAAGAGAATCAACATGGTGGCGGCCTGTACCAAGATAAAGAATGCAGAACCAAAAGCTCCATCACCCAATATGGTCTGCGCAACCTGAGAAATAACAGTCGGGGTTTCATCTTCATAAGGGACCGCATAGATGCGGTGGGCAAAGTAAGAGACACCGAGTACTAATGAGCCTAGAATCAAAGACATCATAACTAAGGTCTTTTTAGCGTTTACCGATTCTGGAGATTTAAAAAGACCGACTCCATCTGCGATCGCCTCTAGGCCCGTCAAGGAAGATCCACCATTTGCAAAAGCGCGCAACAAAATAAAAATTGCGGCGGCTGAAAGCAAACCTTGCTCCGTGCCGATCTCGATAGCGCCCGGAACATCCGGATTCAATCTTGGCAAACCAGTTGTTAACTCACGATAAATACCAATTCCAAAGACAGTAAACATGGAAAACACAAAGAGATAAGTTGGAAGTGCAAAAGCCTTACCAGCCTCTTTGACTCCGCGCAGATTTCCGTAAGACAACAATGCAATTACCGCAAAGCACATTTCAATCTTCCAAGGCGCTAACTCAGGGAAGGTGGAGATAATCGCAGCAACTCCAGCAGCGGTTTGAATCGCTAAAGTAACGATGTAATCCAAAATCAAAGCCACCGCTGCAATCTGTGCGGTCACAGGTCCGAAGTTGTCACGCGAAACTATGTATGCACCGCCAAATTGGGTATACACCGAAATCACATTGCGATAAGAAAGAGTAATGATGGTAAGAATTATTAAAACCACAAAGGTCATCGGCATCAATAAGGTGAATGCCGCTAAACCAAAAGCGGGAAGCAGCGCAACCAAAATCTGTTCAGAGCCATATGCTGAAGATGAGATGCAGTCTGAGGAGAGAATGCCGAGGGCGTAACGCTTCTTTAATCTCTGGTGGCTGAGGGTGTGACGATTTAATGGATTACCTAACAAAAACTTCTTGAGCCGGTATGACAATGGGTCGCGCAGATGCGCGTGATCCTGCAGCGCCTTTGGGGTGGGCGCATTGTCGGTCCATGATTTAGCCACAGTAATTGGTCATTCTACGCCTCCAAAATCACGCGTATGCTCTGCCTCATGCAGCTAAAAACCGATCTTTATATTGATGGCAA
>VFQS010000551.1_pt1 | contig 40456 bp, 45 predicted proteins | sample 3512361 | NCBI WGS metagenome assembly VFQS01 (sample SAMN10412375, study PRJNA504923) | tailings metagenome | isolation source: Relicate 1 Philex TSF3 active mining | place: Philippines
TGCCGCTTGGCCTCGCCAAGGCTCCACTGATGGCGGTCGAGTTTTTCGATGAACACGGCAGGCCTCCCTGATTGCGCGAAATGGAACATAATGTGAACGATTGAACGGTTCAACCCTTCTCTTTCATGACGGGATCACCCCTGACTTTCGTGTTTTATATCAGTCTCCTAGAGAACGTCTCGCGAGCCTGGATGCCATCCGAAAAAAGCCTGGCCGAAAGCCCCGGACAACAGCTGTCGCCGCATGGACCTACGGGCTATCGGCCGCCCAGCCGCAGCCCACAGATCGCCCGACTCACGGTGTCAGCCTTGGTGCGATACACGAGGCCCAAGCCAATGGTAGCATCTCGAGAGCGCTCATCCCCACACGAGATACGATTGATGACGAAAGCAACCCATCAACTCCACCGGACGTGGATCGAGCAATGCGAAGCCACGCACAGTATTCGCCTCCGCCATGGCGCCGAAAGCGCCTTCGATTATGTGGTTGGCGAGAAACTCTTCAGCTACGCCGAAATCGCTCGCACCCGTCAGGAGTTTGCCCGTGAGCTCCCGAATTTCGTGTCTGAAATCAGGCGCATGTTCTCCCGCGAGGACATTGAAGCGCTGTGGCCCTGCATTGAACGCCAGATGGTCGAACAGATGGAATCGGACCTGTACCAAATGGAGGAGGAGCTGTCCGGAGCCGTGGAGGATGAGGACCTCGACTTCATAAAGCAGGATGCGGTCCGCATCCGGAAGCAGTGGGAAGAAAAGCTGAGGGTGGCCAGACACCTGCGCGAACTTCTCACCAGCCCCAGTCTGGGCACAGCGTGACAGGAAAAATCACGTTACAGGAAGGGGCATGTTCCCGTCCGGAACATGCCCCGATCCTGGCGCGATCGAAAAAACTTCCAGTCTGGAAGGTTTTCCGGCCTGCGGACACTGGATGGGCGGCAGCCATGGTTCAGCGGAGGCGAAACTCGCCGAGACCCGGGATGCCAACATCGTGGCCAAGCCACGCCAGATCACATGATAGCCTCCACCTGCTTCTCCAGCACTTTCTGCCCTTCTGGAAGAAGGTTGCCGAGCTGAGGCATTGCTTGCTGGATCTATTGGGTCATCCAGTGATCAGATAACGGCCAACGCTCAAGTCGAACGCGAGCCCCTGCGGCATCCCCAAGCCTACGCGTATCATGCCAATTCCATGCGGGTGAAACCGTTCCACTCTGGAACGGTTTTTCCAAGTTCACCCCTTCGAACGTAGCGGCGCCGTCGGGGGATTTGGCAGAAACGTGTGCATGCCAAACGCCCTCGCCCCCAACCGCATGTCCCCCGCCGAACGACTCGAGGAACTCGGCCGCATCCTCGCGGCCGGGCTCATCCGGATGAAGGCCCGACAGTCCAGTCCTTTATCTGCTGACCGGGCAGAGAGTTCCGTCGACTTGTCCGTTGCAAAGAGCGGTCATGCAAACCGCAACTCAGCAGGAGGCATGACACGATGAGCGATCAGGTGCTTGAAAGATTGGCAGCATTGAAGACCACCCCCACCCCGAAGCTCAAGGAACAGTGGCGGCAGTTGTTCGACAGCGAGCCCCCGGCATTCAACCGCCGCTATCTCGAAAGCAGGCTCGCCTACCGCATCCAGGAACTGGCCTACGGCGGCCTGAAACCGGACACGGTGCGGCGGTTGGAGAAGCTCGGCGTGGAACTGGACGGCGGCAGCAAGGCGAAGCGGCAGACTCGCGCTGACACGCGGCCCATCGCCGGAACGCGCCTGATCCGCGAGTATCAGGGCGTCGAGCACTGCGTCACTGTGGGAGATGACGACTTCGAGTACCAGGGGCGTCCCTACAAATCCCTGTCTGCCATTGCACGCGCCATTACCGGCACCCAGTGGAATGGCGTTGTCTTTTTCGGCCTGAAATCGGCGGCGAGGAAACAAGCATGAACAAGCCAGCCAATCGCAAGCTCCGCTGCGCAGTATACACCCGCAAGTCTTCTGAGGAAGGCCTCGAGCAGGAGTTCAATTCGCTCGACGCCCAGCGCGAGGCCTGCGAAGCCTATATCGCCAGCCAACGTTCGGAGGGCTGGGTCGTGGTGCGGGACCAATATGACGACGGGGGGATTTCCGGCGGCACGCTGGACCGCCCTGCCCTCCAGCGGCTGCTCACCGACATCGAGGACGGCTTGATCGACGTGGTGGTCGTCTACAAGATCGACCGTCTGTCGCGCTCGTTGATGGACTTCTCCAAGCTGGTGGAGGTGTTCGACCGCAACAACGTTACATTCGTCAGCGTCACCCAGAGCTTCAACACCACCACGTCGATGGGGCGCCTGACACTCAACATCCTCCTTTCCTTCGCCCAGTTCGAGCGGGAGGTGACGGCAGAGCGCATCCGTGACAAGGTGCGGGCCAGCCGGATGAAGGGCATCTTCATGGGCGGCACCCCGCCTTACGGCTACAAGCCGAAGGACCGGAAGCTCGTCATCGATGAAGAGGAAGCCAAGAACGTCCGCTGGATTTTCAATCGTTTCCTTGAGATCGGCTCCGCCACGGAACTGGCGCGGGAGGTCGCAAGGCGCGGCATCCGCACCCCGCGCGACAATGCCATGAGCAAGAACTTCCTGTACCGGATGCTGAACAACCGCGCCTACATCGGCGAGGCAGTGCACAAGGGCAAGGGATACGCCGGCGAGCATCAGCGCCTCATTGACCAGAAGACCTGGGACCGGGTGCATTCGATCCTGCAGGAAAGCCCCCGCCTCCGCGCCAACAACACCCGTGCCGAAACCCCGGCCCTACTGAAGGGGCTGCTCTACGGACCTGACGGCGCGGCCTTCTCGCCGACCCACACGCGCAAGGGCGACCGGCTCTATCGCTACTATGTCAGCCAGACCGTCCTGAAGCACGGCGCAGGTACGTGCCCCGTCCCACGTATGCCGGCTGCAGAAATTGAAGCGGCTGTCGTTGACCAGCTGCGAGCCATGCTGCGGGCGCCGGAGGTCGTCGTCGCCACATGGAAGGCCGCGCGGCTTGAACAGCAGGATGTGAGCGAGGGTGAGGTTCGGGAAGCGCTGACGACCCTTGATCCAATCTGGGCACAGCTATTTCCGGCCGAACAAGCGCGGATCATCCAGTTTCTGATCGAGCGGGTTGAGGTTGGCACCGGCGGTCTGAAGATCCGTTTCCGAGACAAGGGTCTAGTAGAGATGGTGACTGAGGTTGGGACCGTCGCGGTGAAGAACCGGAAGGCGGCGGCATGACGGATCAGACCACCACGATTACCGTGCCATTCACGATCCGCAAACGCGGCGGGCGGAAGCTGATCCTGACCCCCGATGGGACACCCGCCCCGCTGCCGTCGCGCGCTCGGCCCGATAGCGCACTGCTGAAGGCGCTGGCGCGCGGCTTCCGATGGAAGAAGATGTTGCAGGAGGGTGACTACCAGACCCTTGAGGAGATGGCCGACGCAGAGAGCATCAACCCGTCATACGTTAGCCGGTTGCTACGCATGACGCTGCTGGCACCGGAGATCGTGGAGACGATACTGGCAGGAAAACAGCCGGAAGGGCTGACGATGGCGAGGGCGATGCAGCCATTTCCGTTGGAGTGGCGACAGCAAACATTTCGATAGGCTTCGCACTACATGAGCGGCTTGCAATACAGCGACGGGTTCTCTACTCCCCGGAAAATTAACCCTAGCCGAGTTCGTTGAGAGGCGCATCATGACCGACACGACACCGCCAGATAGACTTAGCGTAGATCCATCCAGCCAATTCTACGATGCAGCCGAACTTGAGCGCGGCATACACGTCTTCCTTGACGGGAAGGAATACTTCAATGTCGAAGAATACTGCACATCCGAGGGATGGGTACGTCTCCCTGCTGGAAAGGCAAGAACTCGCACTGGCCGGCCCGTGACAATCACAAAGCGCGGGGAAGTGACAGTTCGGTACGAAGATAACTGAGACGGAGACGACCTCGTGGAGGCGTTGCTGCGCAACACACCCGGAGATTGACACTGTTTTAAGCACGCATCACGATGCAAGGATGCAACCCGGGGACTGAAGAGGCATCCTTGCAGAAATACCGTCTTCCTCCTCTGTATCTGTTCCGCACCTTCGAAGCGGTTGCACGCCACCTGAGCTTCACCATCGCCGCCAGCGAACTGTGCCTCACGCAGAGCGCGGTGAGCAGGCAGATCGCGACGCTTGAGCAGCAGACGGGAATTCGACTGTTCCGGCGATTGCACCGCGCCGTTGAATTGACGCCAGCCGGGCAACAGTTGCTGGAGGCCACATCCGGTGGACTTGACCAGATCCAGAGCTGCCTCACCGTGCTGGGCTCCGCGGCAAGGGCTCCTCACATTACGGTATCGGCAACTGTCGCCTTTGCCTGGTTCTGGCTCATGCCGCGCCTCAACCAGTTCAGTGCAGACCATCCGGGCGTTGACATCCGGGTTCTGGCAACCGACACGCCGGTCTTTCCGGGTCAGGATGATGTCGATGTTGCGATCCTGTTCGGATCAGGACAGTGGGAGGGCATCACCTCGGGGCTCTTGTTCCGGGAGCGGGTCTATCCAGTATGTAGCCCCCGTTTCTTGAGTGAACACCCGGGGCTCATTCGACCGGAGGACCTGGTTTGCCAGACCTTGCTGCATCTGGACATTGACCGTTCGGCACCCGATCCGGTGGACTGGCAGAGGTGGCTGGCGAGCCAGGGCATCACCGGACAGCCGGTTCTTCCCGGTCTCCGCTTCAATTCATATCCCATGGTGCTGCAGGCAGCAGAGGCCGGGCGCGGTGTCGCACTGGGATGGAGCTACATCGTTGACCCCATCGTGGCCAGCGGACGGCTTGTCCACCCCGTGGGCGGTGCCATGGAAACCCGGAACGGCTATTACCTCAGCACATCCAGGGAGGCTGCCAGATCACCCGAACTCGAGGAATTCCTAGGGTGGATTGCCACCGAAGCGGTGCAAGCCCCAGCGTTCGCATGACGCAGAGGAATGCGTCGCATTCGCAATCATTGTTTGAAGGCGACTTTGAACACGCCTTAGCTGCAGACCTCGAACCTTGGGGAACTGTACATGTCCGAGCTTGCTTCTCGCCGCTCCGGCCGCCGCAACCGCGGCTCCGCTGAAACTATCCAGGCTGTTGCGCCGATCTCTCCCGGCATGGTGGGAGGCCGTTATAAGCCGCTGACCGACTCGGAAGTCCTCCGCATTCACGCCTTGGCCCTTCAACTCCTATCCGAATTGGGACTTTCGCAAGTGACGCCGAGCCTCGAAGCACGCGCCGTCGCGGCGGGCTGCAAGGTGGATGATGCAGGCCGCCTGCGGTTCCCTGCAGGCTTGGTGGACGACATCATTGCCAGGTCGCGCCGCAAGTTCACACTTCACGGGATCGACCCCGCTCACGACATCCAGATCGGTGGCTGCCGGGTTCACACGGGAACGGGGGGTGCCGCACCGACCATCATGGACTTCGAGACGGGCAAGTACCGCGAGAGTACAGTCGCCGATCTTTACGACATCGCAAGGCTTGTCGACAGGCTCGACAACATCCACTGGTATCATCGCTCGATCGTGGCGCGGGACGCATCCACGATCTTCGACCTCGACATGAACACCACCTATGCCTGCCTGTCCGGCACGTCCAAGTCGATCGCCGTCAGCTATACCGACGGCAATTCCGTCCGGGCCGTGCAGCCGATGCTCGATGCGGTCGCGGGTGGCGAGGGAAAGCACAGGCAGCGCCCGTTCTGCACGGCAGTCTGCTGCCATGTGGTGCCTCCGATGCGCTTTGCCACAGAGAGCTGCGATGCGCTGGAAGCGGCCATTCTGGCTGGCATGCCGATCCTCCTGGTCTCGGCGGGGCAGGCAGGCGCAACGGCGCCCGCCGCATTGGCAGGCGCGGTGGCGCAGGCCTGCGCCGAGGTCCTTGCAGGATTGGTGCTCTGCCACATCATTGACCCAAACTGCCGGGGCATCTTCGCCGCCTGGCCTTTTGTCAGCGACCTGCGTACGGGCGCCATGTCCGGTGGATCCGGGGAACAGGCGCTGCTATCAGCGGCCTGTGCCCAGATGGCCAATTTCTACGACCTGCCGAACTCGGTTCCCGCCGGCATGACCGACAGCAAGCTGCCCGACGCTCAGAGCGGCGGAGAAAAGGGCTATACGATTTCTCTCGCAGCGCAGGCGGGTGCCACCATGATCCATGAATGCGCAGGCATGCAGGGATCCCTCATGGGCACCACCTTCGAAGGCTATGTCCTCGACAACGACCTCCTCGGCGCCATATTGCGGACGGTGAAGGGAATCGATGTCAGCGAAGATGCTCTAAGCTTCGAGGTTATACGCGACACGGTCATGGGGGCTGGTCACTATCTCGGCCACACGCAGACCTTCGCACGGATGCGGTCTGATTATGTCTATCCAGAAATAGCTGATCGCCGCAGCATCGGGGAATGGGAAAAGGCAGGATCCCGCGACGCACGTGAACTCGCCCGAGATCGCACACGGACGATTCTCGCCGAACACTACCCGCGCCATGTCAGCGAGGCGGCGGATGCGGCGATCCGTTCTCACTACAACATCATTCTTCCTGCAGAGCGCATGCGGGCTGGAAACGGTGTGTGGTAGGAAGCGAACGGGACCGACATCCGCCAACGGGAACATGCCCGGCACGAGGCGATCCAGGACTTCATCCTGCTGCTGATGTCGGGCGGTTTCCGCGAGAACGAGCTTTCCAAGAAGGATGAGCGTACCGTCGCTGCCCAGTGTAGCAGAGACGGAGACAGAACTGCCCTGCTCGCTCCGCCGACAGCGGCGTGCGGAGGTACACGAAAGGTTTTACCCAGGCCGGTCCCATATTGTGCGATGAGGCCATTGCGCGCGCGGTTAGCGACGTTGGCGCCGTGCCGGTGCCCGTGTGGAGCGACGAGTTCGATTGTGACGCGCTAATGACGGGACCGTTTTCGGCTCGCTGTCTATCGTCATCCTCCATTCCTTCTTCGACCCCGACTTGTCGTCGCTGACTGCCGCTGTGAAGGATTAGCCGCGCCGCCTGTGTTGCGGCAGGGATTTCCATTTGATTTGCTAAACATGGATGATCTGCATCAAATATCGCACGACAGGTTACGATAGGGTGGCAGTCGAGGAGAGGCTGACCCATGCGAAGGCTTTGGATTTTCGGGTCGCTTGCGGTGCTGGCGATCGGGGCGGCGGTGCTGTTCGTCATGGAACGGCCGCTTAGCGTCGCGGTGGTGCGGTCGGAAACGGGCGTTCCCCTGCGGATCTATGGTCTTGGCACCGTGGAGGCGCGGGTGCTGAGCCGGATCGGCTTCGAAGCTGGTGCGGCGCTCAGTACGCTCTCCGCCGATGTCGGCGACAGGGTTTCCAAAGGCCAGGAACTGGCAACACTCCATCCGGCCGAGCAGGAGGCGCGCGTAGCCCGCGCCCAGGCGGTGATGGCAGCCAATACGGCGAACCTCGCCAAGGCCGGTGCTGCCGTGGACCGGGCACGCGCACAACTGGCGCAACGCGAAGCAGCCAACAAGCGGCAGCAGAGCCTGGTGCGGCGCGACGTGGCCTCCGCGCAAGGGGCCGAAGAGGCGCAGCGTGACGAAGACGTGGCGCGCGCCGACCTGGCGGTGGCGGAGGCAGATGTGAACCTGATCCGCGCCGAGAAGGAAGATGCCGCGGCCGCCCTTCAGCTGGAAGAGACGTTGCTCGCCCATCATCGCCTTGCGGCGCCATTCGATGCCGTGATCGTCGCACGCCATGCGGAGCCCGGGACGGTGGTGAAGTCAGGTGATCCCATCTTCACGCTGATCGATCCCGGCACGGTCTGGATCCAGGCCTATATCGATGAGGAGCGCGCGGGCCAGCTGGCGCTGGGCCAGCAGGGGACGATCCGGCTGCGTTCCCGGCCGCAGGATACTTTCAACGGGATCGTGGCGAGGATCGGCCTCGAGAGCGACCGCGTGAACGAGGAGCGACGCGTGTGGCTGACCTGCACGGACTGCCCGGAGCCCATGTATCTGGGCGAGCAGGCGGAGGTCAGGATCACCACGGGTCTGCGGGAATCCGCGCTCATGGTTCCCGAAACGGCCATCTCTGGCTTCGATGGGCATCGCGGCAGGGCGTGGTTGGTGCAGGATGGGCGGCTCACCCAGGCGGAACTGACCTTCGGCGCCCGTGACGACCGCGGCCGTGTGGAGGTGACGGCGGGCGTGCCCGAAGGCGCATTCGTCGTTGCCTTGCCCCCCAAGGGCGCGGACGAAGGTCGCCTCGCGCGCATCGAGGACGCGCCATGAACCTGGCCGTGAAGGACATCCGCCATGGGTTGTTCCGCTTCGTGCTTACCTGCCTGGGGCTCGGACTGCTGATGACAGTCGTCCTCGCGATGATCGGCATCTACAACGGGCTGGTGGTGGAAGCGCTGGCGGTGGTGAAGGCTCCACAGGCCGACATCTGGGTGGTGGAGGCCGGAACCAAGGGCCCCTTCGCGGAGGCCTCCAACATCCCCGCGGCAACGCGCGATGCCGTGGCGCGCATGCCGGGGGTGAGCGAGGCGGGTGCCATCACCTACCAGACAGTCGAGACCAGCCATGGAGGCCGCGCCATGCGGCTCTACGTCATCGGTTTCGAACCCGGACGCCTTGGCGGGCCGCAAAGGATCGCCGAAGGCCGCGGCATCAGTGCCAGCCACTTCGAACTCCTTGCCGACCGCAAGACCGGCCTGACGCTCGGCGACACGATCATGCTGGGGCGGGACCGATTTCGCGTGGTCGGCCTCGTCGAGAATGCGCTCAATTCAGGTGGCGATCCCGCGGTGTTTGTGACGCTTGCCGACGCGCTCGCGCTCCAGACCACGCTGGACCCACCCGCGGCGCGCATCCAGACGGCGCGGGGTGCGGCCCCCGTGAAGCCTGCCAATGTCGCAGCCGTAATCGCCCGCATGGCGCCTGGGGCCGATGTCGACCTGCTGACCGCCACGGTGCGTCAGTGGAAACATCTGGCCGCTCTGACGCAGGCCGAGCAAGAACAGTTGCTTCTGGTGTCCGTGGTGGACCGGGCGCGGCGCCAGATCGGGCTGTTTCTCGGCATCCTACTCACCGTATCTGCCGTGGTGATCGCCCTTATCATCTACACGATGACGATGGAGAAGCTGAAGCAGATCGCGACGCTCAAGCTGATCGGCGCGCCTGATCGCACGATCGTCGGCATGATCGTGCAGCAGGCGCTGATCCTCGGCGGTGCTGGCTGGGCGACCGGCCTCATCCTGATCCTGTTGGTAAAGGACTACTTCCCGCGCCGCGTGGTGCTGGAGCCGTTCCACGCTCTGGTGCTGGCGGGCATCATCTTCCTCGTTTGCATCGCCGCGTCCGGCCTCGGTGTACGGGCGGCCACCAAGGTGGACCCCGCCACTGCGCTCGGGAGCTGAGATGGCGCTAGGCGACGTCATCATCGATGTCTCCGGAATCGCCAAGCATTACGGCGAGGGAGATACCCGCGTCGATGCGTTGCGCGCCGTCGACCTCCAGGTGAGGGCCGGCGAGGTGATCGCACTTCTGGGGCCCTCGGGCTCGGGGAAGACTACCCTCCTCAACATCATCGGCTGCATCATTGCCCCGTCCTCCGGCCGCGTGATTCTTGACGGCGAGCCTGTGTTTGAAGGCAAGTGGCTGCGACACGACCTCCGGCGGCTGCGGCTGGACAAGATCGGCTTCATCTTCCAGGCTCACAATCTTCTGCCGTTTCTCACGGCGGAAGAGAACATCGCCATCGTACTCGATCTGGCGGGATGGACGGCGGAGGACACCCGCACGAGGGCGCGCGAGCTCCTCGACTATCTCGAGGTGGGGCACCGCGGCGGCATGAAGCCCGCTCATCTTTCAGGCGGTGAGGCACAGCGGGTGGCGATTGCCCGGGCGCTTGCCAACCGGCCGCGCATCATCCTGGCGGACGAGCCCACCGCGGCGCTCGACAGCACTCGCGCGCAACTCGTCATGGACCTGCTCCGCAAGCTCGCGGCCGAGCAGGAAGCCTGCATCGTCACCGTCACCCACGACGAGAAGATCTTCGATCGCTTCGACCGTCTGGTACAGCTGCGAGACGGCAGGCTGGTGGACGGTGTCTGAGGGCGGCATTGGCCTGCACCAAAAGACTTATCGCCGCCCTCCAGTTTGTACAGGAGGAATAGTACCTAGCCCTACTTGGCGCTGATTCAGAACGAACTGCACGTCGACCAGCACTGTAGCCTGAACGTTCACTTCGCATTTCTCACGTGCATTCATATGCCTGCCGGGACGGAGACTTGACTTTCATCATTCCGGTAGTGCGAAGGCTGTGCGCAACATCGACCAAGGAAAGGTCTTGTCGTGCGGCTTACACAATTCTCAGACTATGCGGTCCGGCTGCTGATGACGGTCGCTTTGGCAGACGGCGCCCCTGTGACCGTTGCAAGTGCCGCAGCTCAGTTAAGAGTGTCCCGCAATCACCTGGTCAAGGTTGCACATGTACTGGTCCGCAACGGCATTCTAACCGGTACACGCGGAAGGTCTGGTGGACTAACGCTGCAAAGGCGTGCCGAAGATATCAGACTCGGAGAACTCCTCCGCATCACCGAGCCAGACTTCAATCTTGCCGAGTGTTTCTCGTCGCCTGGCGCCTGCGCACTGGATCGCATCTGCCGCTTGCCGACCTACCTCCACGACGCAGAAAGGGCCTTCCTCGGCGAACTGGACAAGCACACGCTTGCCGACATCATCGTTAAGCCCGGTGCCACGGCCCGTCAAACATAGGGCGTGACAGCGACATCGACGTCATGGCATTTGAGGGGCCAAGTGAAGGATCGAACCCATGGGCCCGGAACATGAGCAGATTGCCCGCTCATCACTGCTCCTCAAGAGTGCACCTGAACCAGTGGTTCAGGCGCTGATGGCGACGGCGCGGGTACGTGACTTCGACCGCGGCGCCACGATCTTTCTCCAGGGTGAGCGGGCCAGCGCCATCTATATCGTCGCCGAAGGCTGGGTAAAGCTCTACCGAATCTCTCCCAACGGAGCGGAAGCGGTGGTCGCAGTGTTCACGAAGGGAAGCAGTTTCGGTGAGGCGGTGGCCTTCCGTCATGATGTCTATCCCGTTGCCGCCGAAGCAGTGACGGACTGCAGCCTCATCCGTATCGATGCGGACACCATCATCAACCTTATCCGTGAGTCGCCCGAAATCGCAATCTCGATTCTCTCGGCCACGTTCCTACACTTGCATGGGTTGGTGGCGCAGGTGGAACAGTTGAAAGCCCGCACCGGTGCCCAGCGCGTGGCGGAATTCCTACTGGAACTCGCGGGCGCGACGCACGGATTCTGCGAAGTGACGCTGCCCTATGACAAGGTGCTGATAGCCGGACGCCTGGGCATGAAGCCCGAGAGCCTCTCGCGCGCCTTTGCCAGGCTGCGCGAGTACGGCGTGACCGTGCGTCACAACAATGCGGCGGTCGCCGACATAGCGGTGCTGCGTGAATTGTCAGACGAGGATCCGGCTCACTCCTGGTCAAAGGGCTAAGGACGACTCAGGTACCCACCAGCTGCCGGTAGATTTCGGGCAAGGCGTGGGTGAGCTTGTCCGGATCCGGAATAAGGGCGAAGCCTCCTTGCCCGAACATGCGCGGAAACCACGACTTGCCGTCCCGGTCGACAGTAATGCCGAACACCGCATGACCCGCGCGGCGCGCCTCAAGCACGGCCTTCCGGCTGTCCTCAATGCCATGCCGGCCCTCATAATGGTCGAGGTCGTTGGGCTTGCCGTCGGTGATGACAAGCAGCAACCGGCGCTTGCGGACCTGATCAGAAAGACCGGCGGAGGCGTGGCGGATCGCGGCACCGAGCCTCGTATAGAAGCCGGGCTTCAACTCGGCGATGCGGGCCTCCACCACGGCGCTCATCGGCTCACCGAAAGCCTTGGCGGTTTGCACATACACCCTGTCGCGCTTCAGTGATGAAAAGGCATGGATGGCGAAATCGTCGCCGCAGGCATCGAGCCCCCATGAGAGCGCCGCCAAAGCTTCGCGTTCGATGTCGATGACGCTCCGTCCGCCATGCCCGTGTCCCGGTACCGCGGATTCGGTCGAGCGCGAGACGTCGAGCAGGATCGAGACGGCAAGGGAACGCTTCTGCGGCCGCGTCTGCTGCCAGATGCGATCGTCCGTATGGCCGGTCGCCCTGAAATCGACATAGGCGCGCACGGCCCTGTCGGTGTCGAGCTCGTCACCATCCGGATGCCCGGAGGTCGACATCCGGCCCGGGCGCAGCGCCTCGAACTGACGTTTCACCGCGCGGATGCGGGCACTGGCTCGGGGATCGCTCTGGAAGGACGGCGTGACATTGTGGGGCACAATATTTGATGTGAGCACGCGGACATGGGCCGGAAGATAAGTGCCCGTCCGGACATCCCATTCGGAATAGGTTGAGATGCCGGATAAGGCTTCGCGGTCGACATCTTCTGGCGCTAAATCGAGATGGAGCTTCAGCCTGGTGGCCGGCGCCTTCGATATTTGGCCCAACCCGATCTCATCAAGGTCATCGGCGGCTTTCCTTGCATCATCGGTGTCGTCGTCCTCGACACGGCGGTTGAGGTTGATGAACTCGGCCCAGGACAGCAACGCCTCGAACTTGTGGAGGATAAAACTGTCCTTCCGCTCTGCCTGGTCAGCCTTGCGGCGGCGCGCGCGGTGAGACTTAGCTCCCTCACCCTCCTCGGGCTTTCCTTCGGTGGCGCGGGTCTCGACGCCCGTATGCTCCGACACGGAGACGTGGCGGAGGTCGGGCCAGACCGCCACGGCGCGGAAGGGCCGATAATTGCCCGGCGCCTTCTGCGGCATGGGGACAGGTGGCGGCGAGGGATCACCCAAATGGTGACGAATGAGTGCTTCGACTGCGGCCTCCGCCGCAGGCAGCGGCGAGAGTGGCCGAAGTGCGAGAAGTGCTGCACACAGGTCCCTGTAGAGTCCCGAGAAGCCCGGCGCGTCGTCGAGTGTCGCCCGCACCATTCCTTGCGCCGCTTCGATTGCGGCTAGATCCGCCAGCAGCGGGTCATCCTCCCCGGCCACAGTTCCGGCGTGCGCGGCGCAGGCGGCGAGCCAGATATAAAGCGCCGCATTCGCCTCGCGCGCGGGATAGACCGCCAGGCTTTCGGGCAGCCTCAACGCCTCACCATCAAAACTGGCACGGGCAACACGCTCAACCGTCGTTCCGAGACGGCGCATGAAGCCAAGCCGGTGATTGGACGTCTCGTCGGCCACAGCCTTCAACTCGACGGACGGACTGCCGCCAAGGCCCCTGAACAGCACAACAAGCCGGCCGCCGACTTCTGACAGGGCAACACGGGCGTCTTCGTGATCCCGCGGCGCGTCGAGGCGGCCGGCAAGGACGTGCCATATCTTGCCGATCGATTCCTCGGGTTCCCATGGTTCGATATCGAGGTCGGCCATTGTGGTGCCCTAACCGTAGACGGCGGTCACTAGGTCGAGGAGGCCGCGCTTCACGTCCGCGTCGTCAGTCAGGGGTTCGATCATTGCAGCGAGGATAGCGCGGTCGACCGCCATTCCCTGCTGGATTAGCGTTGCGGCATAAACCACAAGACGCGTCGAGACGCCTTCCTCGAGGTCCTGGCCTTTCAATCCGCGCAGTTTGTTGGCGAGCCGCACGAGATTCTTGACGCGATCTTCAGAAAGGCCGCTTTCGCGCGCTACCACCGGGATTTCGTGCTCCGGCCGAGGAAAGGTGAAGTCGAGCGAGACGAAACGCTGGCGCGTTGAGGGCTTCAGCGTCTTGAGGATATTCTGGTATCCCGGGTTGTAGGAAGCCACCAGCATGAAACCGGGGCCAGCCTGAAGTTCCTCACCGGTGCGATCAATGGGGAGGATCCGTCGATCATCAGTCAATGGATGAAGAACGACAGTCACATCCTTACGCGCTTCAACCACCTCGTCGAGATAGCAGATGGCGCCTTCGCGCACGGCGCGGGTAAGTGGCCCGTCGACCCAAACGGTTTCGCCGCCCTTCAAGAGATAGCGGCCGATAAGGTCGGCGGCGGAGAGGTCGTCGTGGCAGGCAACCGTGTGGAGCGGAAGCCCAAGCTTTGCAGCCATGTGAGCCACGAAGCGGGTCTTGCCGCATCCTGTCGGACCTTTCAGCAGTACCGGCAAGCAATTTGTATGGGCGGCAGCGAAGACCTCGCACTCATCACCCTGCGGAAGGTAGTAGGGGGCGCTTGCCGCCCCCGTCATTTGGCGTGTTCCATGCATGTCCATCACTCCGCCGGAGCGTTGACTGCGAGGGGACCGGGCGCGATCACCTCGCGCCGCGGCACCATCACCGCATAGATGAACAGCAAGGCGCCCAGCACCACGGCAATACCCGAGCCGAAGCGCATGGCATAGAAGATCCAGAGCTGATCCTGAACCTCCATGTAGTTCATGCCCATGACGCGCTGCAGGTGCGTCTGCACTGTTCCTGCAAAGGTGAGCGTGAAGGTCATGAAAACCATGCCACCCGACATCAGCCAGAAGGAAGCCATGTTTAGGACCTGGTTATAGGGATCGCGTCCCCGGAGGATCGGCATGGCGTAACTGATGATGGCGAGGTTAACGCAGACATAGGCCCCGTAGAAGGCGAGATGTCCATGCGCGGCCGTAATCTGGGTGCCATGCGTATAGAAGTTCACTCCGTGCAGCGTATGCATGAAGCCCCAAACGCCCGCGCCGAAGAAGGCCAGCACTGCGCAGCCAAGGCTCCACAGCAGGGCTGCCTTGTTCGGATGGTCACGGCGTCCCTTCCACACCATGATGAAGGCGAACGACATCATGGCGAAGAACGGGATGATTTCCAGCGAAGAGAAGATCGACCCAATCCACTGCCAATAGCCGGGCGTGCCGATCCAGTAATAGTGGTGACCCGTTCCGAGAATGCCGGAGAACAACGCCGTGGCGACGATGACATAAAGCCACTTCTCCACCACTTCTCGGTCGACGCCCGTGAGCTTCAGCATCAGGTACGCGAGGATGGAGGCCATGATGAGCTCCCACACGCCTTCGACCCACAGATGGACGACGTACCACCAGTACTGCTTGTCGAGCGCGAGGTTGGAGGGATTGTAGAAGGCGAAGAGAAACAGCAGAGCCAAGCCCCACAGGCCCAGAAGAAGGATGTTGCTGATCGCGGTCTTCTTGCCCTTCAGAACCGTCATGGTGACATTGAACAGAAAGATCAGTGCCGCAACCACGATTCCGGCCTTCACCCACTTCGGTTGCTCAAGGAACTCGCGGCCTTCGCGACCCAACAGAAAGTTGCCTTCGAACCAGTTGAAGAAATAGGTGAGCACGACCCCCAGCGTGCCAATCACCAAGATCGCAAGCTGAAGATAGGCAAGCATCGGAGAATGGATTTCGCGTTCTGATTCCTCGGGTATCAGGAAGTAGGCTGCGCCGAAGAAACCCAGCAACAGCCAGACGATGAGGCTGTTGGTGTGCAGCATCCGTGCGATGTTGAAAGGTAGTATCTCGGACAGGAAATTTCCGTCGACATAGATCCAGCCCATCACGAGGCCCAACGTGACCTGAACTGTGAATAAGGCCATAGCGACGCCAAAATATGCCAGAGCGATCTTTTGTGATTGATACTTCATGTTGTGTCTCCTCAGCCCGCGTCGTTCGGCGGCCAGTTCTGGGTGCGGATCTTGTTGGTCCACAGCAGGAAGTCCGCGAGGTTGCGGTATTCTTCATCAGTCAGGTCGAACTTCGGCATTTGGCGGCGACCAGGAATGCCCGTGGGCATCGATTGCATCCAACCCTTCAGCATCTCGGTGGCGGCGGCGGGATCGTCCAGCACCGCCCAGCGCTTCATGACGTTGCCAAGTTCGGGCGCGAAGTAGGCACCCTCTCCCAGGATCGAATGACAATTGACACAGGCGTTCTTCTCCCAGATGTGCTTGCCTGCGGCGACGCTGGGCGTCAGCGCAGCGGCATCCGTCGAGGTGGTGACGATGTAGTTATGGCTGTGAATGGACAGCCCCACGAAGATGACGATGAAGAACAGTGACCCGCCGTAAAAGATGTTGCGGGCCATGCTCTTGGTCATGACTTCTCGCATTGCGCTCTCTCCTTCCCAAGGAATTGCCTATCCAGCTCTTGTGGGCGAGCGCGGCGGGAATCGCCTTAACGAAAGTCAATCGCCGGAGTTAAATCATGCCAGTGCTTCGAGTCTCGATTGGGGAAACCGGGCCAATGCTGCTTCGATGGCATTGCGGTCCATGATGCAGAAGGCGGTGGAGAGCGCATCGGCCAACGCAGCACTCGGCGCTGAAACCGATGCAATCCGCCAGAGGTGAGTCCCGCCCCGGGGGTCCAGGATATGGGGCGATCCCTTGCCGATAAGAGTACCTGCGGGTGACGAAGTCGCCAGTGCACGATCAGAGAGGATTGCGCGCGCCATTTTCGTTCCGTCAGGCATGGCGATATCAGCTCTCCAGCCGCCGCCGGAGGGGCGTTCGCCCAGCGCTGCGATCTCACCCATGTCAATGATAACGTTGGTGAAACCTTCCTCTCGCATCAGATCGGCCACACGGTCTGCTGCTTGGCCCTGTGCGATACCGTTGAAGGTGATCTGCATGCGAGGCTCGAGGCGTATTTCTGTGGCGCTTCTGCGCACGCGGGTCCACCCGGTCAGACCGGATGCAGCGCCGGTATCCCCCCCGGTGGCAATCGCAAGCCACAACGGCTGCACGGTCGGGTCGAACGCACCTCCGGTTGCAGCATGAACCAGATCGACAAGGGCGCATGTCGCCTGGATCTCATCGGCGGGATGCGGCAACCAGCCGTTTCTGTTGAGCCGCGTCAGATCCGACTCGCGATGCAGCGAGAATTGCTGTTCGAACTGACGAAGGACAGCCTCGACCTTCCGAAACACGCGCTCTGCTTTCTCTTTCGTTGCTCCGGAGAGCACGATGCGCGCGGCGGAACCCATTGCAATGCCGTTCCACTCATGCGCGGAGGCAGCCTGAGCGGGCGCCGCAAGACTGGCGGCGGCAATCGTCAGGAAGCGGCGGCGGTTGAGCATGGCATTATTCCTCCGCCTGAATGCGAGGCCCCCAGAATGCGGGCCAGAGCGCCGCTGCATAAAACGCGAATGCAAGAATCCACAAGACGCCGGCACCGACGACTCCCGGGAAATACCACGCACCTGATACCTCGGACGCAACCCACCGCCACGCCGCGGCCACAGGCAGAAGTGCGTAGGCTGCAGCCAGCATGCGGGGTGCCACCAGCGGGCGGCCGCTGTGGCCTAGGGTCGCCCGGCTCATGACGGCGAGCGTCATCCCCGCAACGCCGGCAATAGCGGTGACGTGGAGTGCGGCAACTTCACTGCCGAAGCCCAACAGCGCCAGTCCGGTGAGAATCAGCCCCACGCCGATCAACGCAAAGCTCAGATGCAGCGACCACAGGATCGGCTGTTGCGCCGCAAAGCCTGGCCGCCAGCCCACCACACGCGTGAGCTGCAGGACGCCACAGGCCAGCATCAGACCGGCGGTCCATCGATCCGGCACGCCAATCATCACCACAATCGGCAGCGCAATGGCCAGCGCCACGCCGGCAAGCTCCAGCGACTTTCGCGAGACGGGCAGTCCGGTCTCACGGCCTTCCCGGACCATGGCGTTGCGAGTAAAGGCCGGTGTGACCCGGCCGCCCAGCACCGCAATCATGGCACAGAGGCCATAGATGCCGGCCCGGAGGCCCTGAAGCGCCGTATCGCTGGTGACGTCCATCCATTCGAGATGCACCATCAGGTTGGCAACCCAGATGATGCTCAGCAGTCCCAGGAACATGACATTCTGCGGCTTCGGCCGCCTGATGAGCTGCGTTGCGATCTTGGCCGCGAGCAGCGGAAGAAACGCAAGATCGGCGATCATCACGATTTCGGCGGGAAGTGCTGCCGAAAACCAGACGGCGGCGCGGCCCGCGAGCCAGAGGCCTGATGCGGTGACAATGAAGAGATGCCGCGCCGCCCTGGCACCCGTCCAATTGGGGACGGCGGTCAGGAGAAAGCCGCCCAGGGCCGCGCCGCCATAGCCGAACACGAGTTCATGGCCATGCCATAGGTGTGGTGGCATGGCGAAGGGAAGCGAGGCGAACATGCCGCCCGCCCAGTGTACGCCTAGCCACAGCACCCAAAAGCTCAGGGTGAATACCGCATAGAGCCCCGCCGCCAGGAAGAAGACGCGATAGCCGTCTCCGAACAGCCGCTTCACGCTTGCGATCATGACGGCGCTCCTTCCGGTGCGCGTGCCCGGCGCTTCAGCACCGGGCACAGCGTTGTATCGTTCATGATGACCTGGCAGCGGAGGCAGAGAACGCACTCGTTGACGTTGATGCGGCCCAGCGGGTCGATGGCGCCCACGGTGCACTTGGTTTCGCACAACCGACATTCCCGTCCGCATTGCGGGCGGCGCTTGAGCCAGTCGAAGATCTTCAGCTTTGCCGGAATGGCGAGGCCTGCACCGAGCGGGCAGAGATAGCGGCAGAAGAAGCGCTCGATGAAGAGGCCTGCGAGGAGTAACGTCAGCACGAAAGCGACGAAGGGCCATGCCCGCATCATGCGCAAGGAGATCGCAGTCTTGAACGGCTCGGCCTCGGCCAGCACCAGCGCATCGTGCATCGAATAGAACGAGAGTGCGAGGATGCCGACGAAGAGCGTATACTTGATGACCCACAACCTCTCGTGCAGTGCTTGGGGCACTGCGATCTGCCTGACGCCAAGACGCTGTGCCAGGTTGTTCAGGAGTTCCTGCAACGCGCCGAAGGGGCAGAGCCAGCCGCAATAGACGCCGCGCCCCCAGAACAGAAGCCCGAGCGCCACGAAGGACCACAGCAAGAAAACGACAGGCTCGATGAGGAAGGTCTCCCATCGGAACTCGGTGAGCAAGGAATGAACGAAGGCAACGACCTGCACCACCGACAATTGCCCGTTCAGACCCCATCCCAGAACGAAGAGCGTTACCGTCAGGTACGAGATGCGCAAACCCCGCCAGAGCTTCGGTCGGCGCGTGATCGAGTCCTGCGCGAACAGAATGAGCGTGAGCACCGCCAGCATGGCGCCGACGATGCCCGCCTCGAGTTGCTTAGCGGCCCAGATGCTGCGCCACAATGGCTCCGGTGATGGCGGTGGCGTAAGCCGGAATCCATCGGGCAGCGAATAGTCCACCCCGATGACGGTGCTCGCCTCGCCTCCGCCCGTTCTTGGCCTTGCAGCCATGACTTCCACGCGGAAGGGCTGGGCAGGGTCAATCGTCTTCGGCAGCCGGAAAAGGCTCACTTCCTTCACCTCTGGCGCACCTTCAGCTGCTAGTTGCTTCACGAAGATGTAATCGCCCGCCAGAGGCACATGCCGCGACTCGCCCTGCACGATTGTGAGCCTGTCGAAACGGCCCGACTGCTTCCAAGCTGTGCCACGGTGCGAATGGAGACCCGACGAAACCACGATCAACGCGGTCTCGCCAGGACCAAGCGCGCCCATGGCCTGCGTGAAAACCTTCTGGCCCAGAAGATTGCGGCCGACCGTCGGAGGATCGACAAGACCGGCATAGACATCGAGAAATGCGCCCTCGCCCGGCGCCACGGGCACCTCCGCACTTGAGAGAGCCTTGGCCGCCTCATCCATGCTCATGCGCGCATGAGCGAGCGCATCCATGGCCAGGAGTGACTTCCAATCGGCAGGCATATACCCAATCCGGTCGATTCCGCCACCTTCGGCGATTAGTCCACGCGCAATGGCCAAGGTGCGGGCCGTGCGCAGGATGCCATCGCGGATGACGCCCGTCGACACTGTCGCCCGCGAGATCACATCGGGAAGATCGGATTGCGGGGTAAGGACATCCGGACGTGGTGCAGCGAGATCCACGCCTGCGAAGCCATCGACATAGCGGATGATGTCTTCGTCCGAAATGCCGAGCGTGAGCACCGGCTCATCGTGCCGCATCAGCTGCGCACCAGCGATGTGAGCAGATGGCGTGATGGCGACCAGCACATCGAGCGGCCTGCCGGAGTACCCGGTCGAGCCTGCAATTTCCCACGTCGAGCCTATGTAGCCAACGAGATTGCCGCTCTCACTCACCTTCCACCCCGGCACGCCGTCCGCTTCGCGCTGGATGGTCAGAGGTCCTTCGCGGCCGAACATCCGCTGAGCCAGGGACGGATCCGGTTCTGCCGACGCAGTCACCTCAGTCGATACCACGCCGCCCGCATGAACAGGCAACGGAGCGAGGCACAGAAGAAGATACAACAGGAGGCAGATTGCACGGGGCATATGCGGACCAGTAAGTTAGCGGCAACCGTGCTCGCACTACGACAGGGCTGCCTTGACGAAAGTCAATGTAAGGTCCTCCGGCATGTCGCATCATCCTGCGAACGTCACCACGTCACGGGAGAGAAACGCCATGACACAACGCGCCACCCACATAAGGCGACTGCTGCTGACCAGCGCAGCCATTGTCCTTGGATTTGCCGGAAGCATCGCTCTGGCGGATGAGAAGCCAAAGGAGCACGGCGATGGCCCAGCCGCTGCCTATGAACCCTCCATGACGACACTCGGCCAGATCAAGGTCGAGATTCCAGGCCGCAAGGCTGACGATCCTGTCATGACGCAGGAAGAGTTCCAGAAGGCGACGACCATTTACTTCGAACGCTGCGCCGGATGTCACGGCGTGCTACGCAAGGGCGCAACAGGAAAACCCCTTACACCAGACCTCACACGCGAGAACGGCTACGACTATCTCAAGAACTTCATCACCTACGGCTCGCCCGCGGGCATGCCGAACTGGGGCACTTCAGGCGATCTGAGCGAGAGCGACGTGGACATGATGGCCCGCTATCTGCTTCTCGAACCTCCGGCTCCGCCGGAATTCGGCATGCCGGAAATGATGGCGAGCTGGAAGCTTCTGGTGAAGCCCGCCGACCGGCCCACCAAGAAGATGAACAACATTGACATCGACAACCTGTTCTCGACAACGCTGCGCGATGCCGGGCAGGTGGCCCTCATCGATGGCAAGACCTACGAGATCAAGGCGGTCATCGACACGGGCTATGCGGTGCATATCAGCCGTATCTCGGCTTCCGGACGCTATCTCTTCGTCATCGGCCGCGACGCAAAGATCGTGATGATCGACCTGTGGATGGAAACCCCTGCTCCGGTCGCCGAGATCAAGATCGGCGCCGAGGCCCGCTCAATCGAAACCTCGAAGTTCGAAGGCTATGAGGACAAGTACGCGATCGCTGGCGCCTACTGGCCGCCGCAATACGTCATCATGGATGGTGACACCCTGGAACCCAAAAAGATCGTGTCCACGCGCGGCAACATCTATGACGAGCAGACCTATCACCCCGAGCCCCGCGTCGCAGCGATCCTCGCATCGCACTTCAAGCCGGAATTCATTGTCAACGTGAAGGAGACCGGCAAGATCCTCATGGTGGACTACACCGATCTCAAGAACCTCAAGACGACCGAGATCGAGGCCGAACGCTTCCTGCATGATGGCGGGCTCGACTCGACCCACCGCTACTTCATCACGGCGGCGAATGCTCGCGGCAAGCTCGTCGTTATCGACACCAAGGAAAGCAAGCTGGTGGCTATCACGGAAACCGGGGGCCAGACCCCGCATCCGGGCCGCGGAGCAAACTTCGTGCATCCGGAATTCGGCCCTGTCTGGGCCACCTCGCATCTGGGCGACGAGTCGGTGGCGCTCATCGGCACCGATCCGGAGGGCCACAAGGACCAGGCCTGGAAGATCGTCGACAGCTTCCCCGCGCTGGGCGGCGGCTCCCTGTTCATCAAGACGCACCCGAACTCCAAGCATCTCTACGTAGATGCAACGCTCAACCCCGAAGCTTCGATTTCTTCGGCGGTCGCGGTTTTCGACATCAGCAAGATGAAGGGCGACACCGATCCGGAACCGGTGGTTCTTCCGATCGGCGAATGGGCCGGCATCGCCGAGGGACAGCCGCGCGTTGTACAGCCTGAATTCAACAAGGAGGGCACGGAAGTCTGGTTCTCGGTGTGGAATGCCAAGGACAAGGAGTCGGCCATCGTGGTGGTGGACGACAAGACGCTGCAACTCAAGAAGGTGATCAAGGACAAGCGCCTTGTGACGCCCACGGGCAAGTTCAACGTCTTCAACACCCGCGGCGACATCTACTGACACCCTAGGGCGGGGAGAATTGATCTCCCCGCCCAGCCACTCACGACAGCGTGGAAAGGGGACCACTCATGAAGAACCCGCTGACCGGCAAGGTCGCATTGATCGGTGCCGGACCCGGCGACCCGGAGCTTCTGACTCTCCGGGCCCTCAAGGCCATCGAGCAGGCTGAAGTTGTGGTCTACGACCGTCTTGTGTCGCCGGAAATCCTGGCACTTGTACCCGCGCACATACGCCGCATCGATGTTGGCAAGATGCCGAAGTTTCACACGATGCCGCAGGAGGCTATCAACGACCTTCTGGTAAGCCTTGCACTGCAGGGCCACAATGTCGCGCGTCTGAAGGGCGGCGATCCCATGATCTTCGGACGCGGCAGCGAAGAAGCTAGTGCCTTGCGGGAGGCGGGCATCTCGGTCACCTACGTTCCCGGCATCACCGCGGCGCAGGGTGCGGCCGCCTCGACCGGCGTGCCCCTTACCCATCGCGGGCTAGCCACGGGTGTGCGCTATGTGACCGGGCACCGCGCAAAGGACCAGCCGCTCGATCTCGACTGGTCGAGCCTTGCATCTGAAGCGACCACGCTCGTCGTCTATATGGGGGCGGCGAACATAGCAGAGATTGCAGATCAGTTGATGGCGCATCACCTGCCCGCGGCACTACCGGTGCTGATGATTTCTTGCGCGACGACGCCGCGCGAAAAGCGGATTGTTTCCGCGCTTGATCGTATTGCTGCCGATGTGGCTCGGGCTGACCTTGAAGCGCCTGTGCTATTCATCATCGGGCATGTCGTTTCACTCTATGGCGATCGTGCGATGGACGGATGTGCCCGAGATATACTGGCAGATGCCTATGCTTAAGATTCTTGCCATTGCGTGGGCAACGATTGCTTTAGTAGCGCCTGATGCCGTGGCACAGGATGCAAAACGTCTTGAGCAGATTGTCACCCAGGATTGCGGCTCCTGCCATGGTCTGACGCGGAAAGGCGGCCTTGGTCGGCCCATCACCCCGCAGGCGTTGGCGGATGCCGACCCCGAAGCGATTGCCGGCATCATCCTCGACGGCGTGCCCGGAACCGCGATGCCGCCCTGGCGGCCGCTTATCACCGAAGACGAAGCCCTCTGGATGGCCAACTATCTGAAAGGCGGAAAGCACAAATGATCCAGAGACGGGCCATAATAGCCGTTGCAGCAATGTGGGCACTCGTCCTTACGGTACCAGCCAGTGCGGGCGATCCCTGCTGCGCCACCGGAGATCTTGGCCTCGTCGTCGAGCGCGCCTCAGGCTCGCTAGTGGTCGTGGACCGTTCGGAGCACGCGGCTGTTGGACGGATCGAGGGGCTCGGCGATCTCTCGCACGCAAGCATCACCTATTCTCCGGATGAGCGCCATGCCTATGTTTTTGGAAGAGATGGCGGGCTAACCAAAGTCGACATCTTGACGCGTAAAATCGTGAAGCGCGTGGTGCAGGCTGGGAACTCCATCGGCGGCGCGATTTCGGATGATGGCAAGCTCGTTGCGGTCTCGAACTACGAACCGGGGGGCGTGCGCGTCTTCGATGCGGAAACGCTGGGTATTGTGGCCGACATTCCCGCTGGCGCCAAGACCATCGGTTTGGCCGATGCGCCCGGACGCCGTTTCATCTGGAGCCTATGGGACACAGGCGAGACTTGGATCGCGGATTTCTCGGGCGAGAAGTTGTTGCTCACCAAACTCGCTGACGTGGGCAAGAACCCGTTTGATGCTGTGCTGACCGATGATGGCCGCACCTATCTCGTCGGCCTCTTCGGCGAGAAGGGTGTGACTGCCATCGACCTCTGGGCTGATGAGCCGAAGCCGGTGCGGTTCCTCAAGGACTATGGCAAGACTTCCGATGACCTGCCGGTCTACAAGATGCCGCATCTACAGGGCTGGGCCTTTACGGACGGCCAGTTCGTACTGCCCGCCGTCGGGGCTCATGAACTTTTATGGGTGGATCGCGGCACGCTGGAGCCCACAGGCCGAACGCCAGTTCATGGCCAGCCCGTGTTCATCATCGCGCAGCCCGCGAGCCCGTATGTATGGGTGAACTTCGCGACACCGCTGAACGACACCGTGCAGGTGGTCGACAGCCGCACACACCAGGTAGTCAGGAGCATCGCGCCCGGACCTGCCGTGCTTCACATGGAGTTCGCACCGCGCGGGGCTGAAGTGTGGATTTCTGTGCGCGATTCGAACAAAGTGCTGATCTATGACACCCACAACTTCCGGCAGATCGGCGAGATTGAAGCCCAAAGCCCGTCCGGCATCTTCTTCACGGCGCGGGCACACCGCACGGGGCTATGACCATGATGCAACGCCTCGATCCTCTCGACCGGCGGCTGCTCGACGAATTCCAGCGCGATCTGCCGCTGGTCTCGCGGCCCTTCGCAGCCATGGCCGATACGCTCGAGACCAGTGAGGCGGTGGTCATCGCACGGCTTTCGGCTTTGCAGGATGCAGGAGTCATCACGCGGGTGGGCGCCACAGTGCAACCAAACACGGCGGGGTCTTCTACGCTCGCAGCCCTCGCGGTGCCCGAACACCGGATCGAGGAGGTGGCTGCAATCATCGGCGATGAGCCAGGCGTCAACCATTCCTATCTACGCGAGGACGAGTGGAACCTGTGGTTCGTGCCCACTGCCCCCACGGCCGGCGAACTGGCGGGAAGCCTTGAGCGGATCGCCAGGCGAACCGGCCTTCGCGTTCTCGACCTGCCGCTGCTTCGCCCTTTCAACATCGACCTGGGCTTCCGTCTCACGGGTCCGCGCCAGACGTTGCGCAGCAAGACCCCGCCCGATCCCGCTGCAATTCTTCCCGGCGACCGGCCAATCCTTCAGGCGATGGCCGAGGGGCTTGCGCTGACGCCCCGCCCCTTCGCACAACTTGCAGAACGCCTCAAGTCAAGCGAGGGGCACGTCATTGAACGGCTGGCGGCGTTATCAACGTCAGGCATTCTCACGCGGATCGGTGTCATCGTGCGTCACAGGGCGATCGGGTGGCGGTCGAACGCCATGGTGGTGTGGGACCTGCCCCAGGAACGAATCGAAGCGGCGGGACTGGCGCTCGCGGGGCTTCCCGGTGTCACGCTCTGCTATCAACGGCGGACGGTTCCCGGCATTTGGCCCTTCGGGCTGTTCAGCATGATTCACGCGCGCTCACGCCGGGAGGCCCTTGACGTACTCGGCGCTGCTGCGGCCCTGCCAGAACTAGCGGGCGCTTGTCATCGTACGCTGTTTTCCACGCGCTGCTTCAAGCAGACTGGAGCACTCGTCCATCGCGAGGAGGCTGCCGCATGAGACGCAAGCCCTTGCCGCCCGAAACGCTGGACGCAGCGGACCGTGCCATCATCAATGCGTTACAGGAGGGATTTCCCCTCTCGCACCATCCATTCGCGGAGGCCGGTGCTTCATTAGGGCTGAGTGAGGAGATGTTGATCGAGCGGGTCGGACGCCTGCGTGAACTGGGCGTCATCACGCGTTTTGGCCCATTCTTCGATGCGGAGGCGATCGGCGGCGCCTTCTGCCTATGCGCGATGGCAGTTCCGCAGGAGCGTTTTGATGAGGTCGTGACTTTGGTCAATGCACACCACGAGGTGGCGCATAATTATGAACGCAGTCACCACCTGAACATGTGGTTCGTGCTGGCCTGCGAGAAATCCAGCGGAATTGCAAAGGTGGCGGACAACATCGAACGGGAGACGGGGATCGCAGTCCTGCGCTTTCCGAAGCTGAAAGAATTCTTCATCGGGTTCCGGGTTGCCGCATGACCATTGACACCACCGACCGCAGATTGATCGCCGCTACGCAGGGCGGGCTGCCACTCACGCCGGAGCCCTACGCCGAGGTGGCAAACTGGCTGTCGCTGACCGAGAACGAGGTCCTCAGCAGGCTGAGCGCAATGCTGGAGAAGGGCGTGATCCGCCGCATCGCGCTGGCGCCCAATCATTATGCGCTGGGCATGACCGCGAACGGCATGAGCGTGTGGAACGTGGATGATCAGGTGGCCGAGACCCTCGGTGCGGAAGTGGGAAACCTCGGTTTCGTGTCTCACTGCTATCTCCGCCCGCGCGCGCTGCCTGAGTGGCCCTATAACCTGTTTGCCATGGTCCACGGTGCCACGCGTGAAGAGGTAGAGGTGAAGCAAGCGAAAATCGCGATCCTTCTTGGGCCTTCCTGCAGTGGAAGCGACATTCTCTATTCAACGCGCATCCTCAAGAAGACGGGATTGCGCCTCAAGGATCCGGGAGCCTGAAGCATGTTCCGCCTCACCAACTACATGCATCAGATCGTGGAGCCGACACCAGTGCGGCTCCGCCGGGGCTTCGCGCAAGATGGCGAGACAGTGAAGCCCGTGGTGATCTGGAACCTCACGCGACGCTGTAACCTCCGTTGCCGGCACTGCTACACGACGTCCGCCGACATCCCCTTCCCCGGCGAACTCACGCACGAACAGGCGATGGGCGTTCTCGACGATCTTGCGGGCTTCGGCATTCCGGCGCTGATACTTTCGGGCGGTGAGCCATTGTCGCGTTTTGACTTCTTCGAACTCGCCGAGCGAGCGAGATCGCTCGGCTTTCGTCACTTGTCGCTTTCAACCAACGGAACGCGGCTGACGGGCGACACGGCGAAGCGGGTGGCAGAGCTGGGGTTCGATTATGTCGGCATCTCGCTCGACGGCATCGGCAGCACCAACGACTGGTTTCGCGGTGTTGAAGGTGCCTTTGCCGCAGCGCTCGCCGGTCTACGTGCCTGCAAGGCCCTAGGTGTGAAGGTGGGGCTTCGTTACACCATCACACAAGACAACGCTGCCCAACTGCCGCAGATGCTAGCGCTTTGCGGCGACGAGGGCGTGGACAAATTCTACCTCTCGCATCTGGTCTATGCAGGCCGGGGCGACAAGCACCGGAGCGAAGATACGGCACACGCGCATACCCGCCAGGCCATGGAGCAACTCATCGACCGTGCCTGGATCGCCGTGGCCGAGAACCAGCCGCTTGAGATCGTGACCGGCAACAACGACGCCGACGCGGTCTACTTCCTGCGCTGGGTCGAACAGAATTTCGGTGCGGACAAGACGGCCCATGTCCGCTCCCATCTTGAGGCGTGGGGTGGCAATTCCTCGGGGCTTGGCGTTGCCAACATCGACCCCCAGGGCAAGGTTCATCCTGATACCTACTGGTCGGACTATACGGTTGGGAACGTGAAAGAGACTCCCTTCTCCGAGCTCTGGACCGGAGACGACCCGATGTTGTCGACCTTGCGCCAGCGCCCGCGAGCTTTGAGGGGGCGCTGTGGAGCATGCGCCTTCAAGGCCGTGTGCGGAGGAAACACGCGCATCCGCGCGCTTCAACTCACCGGCGATCCGTGGGAGGAAGATCCCGCCTGTTATCTTTCGAACCGCGAGATCGGGATTGACGCGGACAACACCCGCCTTACCGTCACGCCTTTCCGGGGAAAGAGCCATGATCCGGCACATCGCTTCCTGTAGCCTGGCGCTTCTGCTTGCAGCACCGGCATTGGCGGAGCCCGATGCGGCTGCACTTTATGCAGATCACTGCTCGGCCTGCCATGCGGCGACCAGACTGGGCGGCACTGGCCCGGCATTGATCCCCGAAAGCCTTGGCAGGCTCAAGGACGAGAAACTCGAAGCAGTGATCGCCAAAGGGCGGCCCGCGACCCAGATGTCTGGCTTTGACGAAACACTGAAAAGCGAGGAGATCAAGGCACTCGCCGCGTTTATCCAGCAGCCTCTGACCAGTCCGCCAACATGGGGCGAGGCCGACATCGCGGCGACACGCACCATGGTCACAGATTACAAGCCTGCCAACGCACCGGCATTCTCCGCCGATCCCATGAACATCACGCTGGTGGTAGAAACCGGCGATCATCACGTCTCGGTGCTCGACGGGGCAACCTTTGCGGTGCTGGACCGCTTCGCGACGCCCTTCGCCGTCCACGGCGGTCCGAAATTCAGCCCCGATGGGCGCTATGTCTTCATCATGTCGCGCGATGGTTGGGTGCAGAAATACGATATCTGGTCGCTCGCTGAGGTGGGCCGCGTCCGTGCCGGGCTGAACAGCCGCAACATTGCTATGAGCCACGACGGACAGTGGCTTGCAGTCGCCAACTATCTTCCACGCACACTGACGATCCTTTCGACAGCGGACCTCGGCGTTGTGAAGGTCATGAACGTCACAGCCAGGGATGGCAGCGCCTCTCGCGTATCAGCCGTCTACCAGGCGCCGCGCCGCAAGAGCTTCGTACTGGCGCTGAAGGACGCACCCGAAATCTGGGAAGTGGCGACCGACCCCGGAGCTGGGCCATTCCATGATGGGTTCGTTCACAGCCACGAGGCCGGGATGGAAGAATCGCTTGCCGCTGAAAGGGGATTGTTCGCCCGCCGCCGCATCGCCATTGCAGCGCCTCTCGATGATTTCTTCTTCACGCCCGACTACCGCAACCTTATCGGCACCAATCGCGAGGGTGACAAGGGTGTGGTCGTCAACCTCGATGTCGGCCGCGAGATCGCGGAGCTGGCGCTGCCGGGCATGCCGCATCTGGGTTCCGGCATCACGTGGATGTCGAAGGGCCGTCGCGTGATGGCGACGCCGCATCTGAAGGAGGCTGTGCTCTCCGTTATCGACATTAACAGTTGGAAACTGGTGAAGACGATCAAGATGGATGGCCCTGGATTTTTTCTCCGCAGCCACGAGTCGAGCCCCTATGTCTGGGCGGATGTCTTTTTTGGGCCCCACAAGGACGAGATGCACATCATCGACAAGGAAACGCTCGAAATCGTGAAGACATTGAACCCCGCGCCAGGCAAGACCGTGGCCCACACCGAGTTCACACGCGATGGCCGTTACGCCCTCGTCTCCGTGTGGGAGGATGATGGCGCGGTGATCGTTTATGATGCCTCCACGCTTGAAGAGGTCAAGCGGCTGCCGATGCGTAAGCCTTCAGGAAAGTACAATGTCTGGAACAAGATTACCTTCTCCGATGGCACCAGTCACTGAAAGCGGCAGCTGCGCTGCTGTAATTGTTGCTCATGGCTTCCCGTCAGATCCAGAGCCACAGGACGAGAGGCTGAAGGCACTCGCCGCCTCGGTGGCAGCATTGTGCGGAGGCTGGACGGTGCGCGGCGCAACGCTGGCGATGCCCGGTAGATTGGAGGCCGCGCTTGCGGGACTTCAATCGCCGCTCGTCTATCCATTCTTCATGGCCGAGGGCTACTTTACCGGGCGCGTTATCCCAGAGCGCCTTGAGCAGTGCGCGCCTGGTGCGCGCCTTCTCCCGCCCTTTGGTTCTGACCCAGCGCTGGCATCACTGATGATCCGCTCAAGTCTCGATGGCGCAAGGGATGCAGGCCTCGATCCGAGGAGCACCGCGCTTCTCATTGCGGCACATGGATCGAAACTTTCAGCATCATCCAAGAAGACGGCGGTCGCCATGGCGCATCTGCTTGCGTCACAAACGCCATTCCGGCGCGTGAATGTCGGTCTGATTGAGGAGAAGCCCTACCTTGCTGCGGTGGCGCGTGGGCTTGGGTCAGCGATCTGCATTCCCTTCTTTGCGCTCAAGGCAGGCCATGTGGAAGACGATGTACCGGACGCCTTGGCGCAAGCGGGCTTCAGTGGACCGGTCCTTCCCGCCATTGGCGAACACGCCGCCGTGCCACGCCTCGTCGCCGATGCGTTGTTGCGGGCGACCCAAAGGGTCGCAGCATGACGGATACGGGACGCACAGGCTTGTCGCTGTGGAAACTGGGGCTGTTGCTCTATCCATTTGCCACTTCGGCGGTGGCCATAGACCTTTTCATGCTCGGCCTCATGGCCCCCGCAATCGGCATCGCCGCGTTGACGCCCGAGACCACTCTGCTGCTGTCTTTGCCCTTGGGCCTTCCCTTCACCTGGGCCGCAGCCCTCTGGGTTCGTCGCCTGATCGCAGCGGCGGAACGGTAAATCCTGCATTCAAACACATCCACCAACAGAGAGAGGGAGTAAACAAATGACCAGATCCATGCTTGCAGTTCTCGCCGCGATGATTGTCTTCGGTGCGCCGGCCCTGGCAGAGGGCGACGTTGAGAAAGGTGAAAAGGTCTTCACGAAGTGCAAGACCTGCCACGATATCGAAAAGGGCGTCAACAAGGTTGGCCCGACGCTCAAAGGCCTGGTGGGTCGGAAAGGCGCTGCCGTCGCCGACTACAAATATTCTGAGGCAATGCTGGCCAAGGCTGCGGAGGGTCTCGTGTGGGACGAGGCTACGCTTGCTGCGTACCTGCCCGATCCCAAGGCATTCGTGCCCAAGACAAAGATGGCTTTCGCTGGATTGAAGAAGGCGGAGGACGTCGAACACCTCATCGCATTTCTGAAGGCCAATCCCTAGACTGGACTGCTGTGTCGGACGATCACCTGATCCGGCAGCCGACGCGGCAACATGGGCAGGGCCGGTCCTCGCCCGAACCTTACGACGAGGTCCGGCCGCCCGCCTGACATGCAAAGCCAGTCCGCGATTACGCCGACGCTCGCGTTTTATTCGGCCATAGATCCTTCATCCAGGTCGGACCGGGCGGATGCAGGCTGTGGGGCGTTGCGCGGGTTGGATGAGGGGGCCTCGCGCTAGCCACAAAGAGGATGCAAAGTACGGCCGCAATACAGACTGAAAATCACATTATTTCAATTGCTTATCGTCGCCGTACTTTTTCCGCGCAGTCAGGAGCTTTGGAGAATGTGGAGCAGAGAGAGACCGAAATTGGCCTCGGGGTCATTCCGGAAGTCAGGAACTTCTCGCAAAGAAGCCCGCAAATACTGGGGATTATCGATCCACGAATACCGGCGAGAGAGATTTGCTCGAGGGCTAAATGGCGGAGGGAGAGGTGCTGGCAGCTAACTCTCTCAGCGGGGAGAAGCGAAGCCGTGGCGGACATTGCGGGAAGTGGATTCCGGGCTACTTTACGCAGGGTTGCGCGCCTTTGCGCCCGCTAGAGACTGGGGCATGCATCGGCCCCTCCTGGCAATGGCGGGGTTCGCATTCCACGGCGGAAGCCGCTCGGACATTCGTCCCCTTGCTATTCGGAATTGCCTCCAGCCGGGCTACCAAGGAACCAGCAGAGCGTATTGCATTTTGCGCTACAATGACATATCTTCCCCCCAGGAGATCACCATGACCGCCGCCGCTGAACGCAAGGAATACCCCATCTCGATGCGCCTGCCTGAGGCAGATGTCGCCATGATTGACCGGGCTGCCACCCTCCGGGGGCGGTCGCGCACGGACTTCGTGCGCGATGCCGCCGTGCGTGCAGCCGAGGAGGTTGTGATGGAAAACCGGCTCGTCCGCATGAGCGCCGAAGGTTTTGCCGAATTCCTGAACGTTCTTTCTCAGCCTGCTGCACCGGTTCCAGAAATGGCGGAATTGGCCAGGCGGCCTGCGCCGTGGGAGCCCGGCTACACGGCGAAACGGTGAGCTTTGCCTCTCTCGGCACCTGAACCACTGTCTGGCGAACATGATGTGTCTGCATTCTCCTGCGGAAAGGCGACGCTCGATCACTGGCTGAAGACGCGAGCGCTTTCCAACCAGCAGAAGGGCTTCACAGCTGTTATCGTTGTTCATGAAGCCGGGCGTGTCGTTGGTTTTTACGGACTTGCTCCGACCGCCGTCGTACCCTCGGTTCTCCCCCGCTCTGTCAGAACCGGCCAGCCGCCCGATCCAGTCCCCTGCCTGCTTCTCGGCCAACTCGCCACGGATTTGGAATGGGCTGGCCGCGGTATCGGTACCGGCCTCCTCTCGCACGCATTGCGCCGCTGCGTTCAGGCAGCCTCCCTGATCGGAGGCCGCGCATTAATGGTCAATGCCATCGATGAGGATGCCGCTCAATTCTGGAAGCGGCGAGGATTCCTCATGTCCAAAGACGATCCGCTTATCCTGTTTCGCTCTATCGCCGATATTGCCGTCTCCCTGGAATAGAGACTATATTTTGCTTTATCTCTCCAAAATCGCCACCGTCTTCATCACGCCGCTCGGACTGTGCATCGGTCTGACGCTCTTCGGACTCGTTCTGATGGCCGTCCGGCTCAGGAGATCGGGCGTCGGTTTCATCGCTCTCGGCACTGCACTGCTCTGGGTGGCCGCCATGCCGGTGACAGCGCGCCTCGCCCTGGGCAGCCTCGAGCGGCAGTATCCTCCCGCCGCCATGTCCAGCATTCCGTCTGCCGATGTCGCGATCGTACTCGGCGGCGCCGTCGGCGGGCCGGTCTCACCCCGGCAAACGGTCGAACTCGGCGAGGCGTCGGACCGGGTCTACCATGCCTTCGAACTGTTCAGGGCAGGCAAGGTCCGCACCATTCTCATCTCCGGCGGCAACCTCCCGTGGGCGGCCGCGACGGAGCCTGAGGCCGAAACCATCCGGAAACTTCTGCGGAGCTGGGGCGTGCCGGATGAGGCGATCGCCACCGCCGGGACCAGCCGCACGACCGCCGAAAATGCACGCGAAGTTGCAGCCCTGTGGCCATCACTCGGTTTCAGGTCGGCCCTCCTCGTCACATCCGCCGCGCACATGCCCCGGGCGCTGGAGAGCTTCCGGAAAGCCGGCGTCCCGGTGACGCCGTCCTCGACCGACATCCGGGTCACGGAGGACCCGCTGAACCTGCTCGATGTCCTGCCGGACGCCGGCGCGCTCAGCGGCACCGGTGACGCCATGAAGGAGAGGATCGGTTACCTCGTCTACCGGATGAGGGGGGATCTCTGATGGAGTCCGCAACTCCACCCGCAAGCAAGTTGAACCGGCGTGACCGGCCGCATATGTGGTGCGCGTTCCTGGGCATGCCCGGCCTGATCCTTCTCTCAAGCCTCGCCGAACGTCAGCTCTATGAGATGATCCCTCCGGCCGCGGTCTGAGCGGTCAGCCGTTCCGGTGATGGCGTAGGGTGGCATGAGGTACCTCTCGATGCTGCAAGATTGAAGACCAATTGCTCTGGGAACGAAGCTGCATTTCCCATATTGGGAACTTTTTGTTGACGAGACCGTTCGAGGCAGGCATAAGCTGGCCGATGCAGATCATCGCCAAGCGGGTCCTCCGGGAGTTCTGGACGGTACACAACCAGGCCGAGCCGCCGCTCAGGGCGTGGTTTGCACTTGTCGACAAAGCCGAATGGTCTGGCCCCCAGGATGTGAAGGCGGGGTTTGGCACGACCGTCGATTTTGCGAGCGACACCCGGATCATCTTCGATATCGGCGGCAACAAATACCGGCTGATCGTTCATGTCGCCTCTCGGTTCAAACGGGTGCTCATCAAGTTTGTCGGCACCCACGAGGAATACAACCGCATCAACCCGGAGACCGTCTGATGAAAAATATCCGCGCGATCCGCACCGAGGCGGACTATGACTGGGCACTTGCCGAGATCGAACAGTATTTTCTGAAGGAGCCGGAGCCCGATACGGCCGATGCGGACCGCTTCGACGTGCTTGCGGCCCTGATTGAAGCCTACGAAGCAAAGTATTGGCCCATCGAGCCGGCCGATCCCATCGAGGCCATTCGCTACAAAATGGAAGTTTCGGGCCTGAAGCAATCCGACCTCGCGGAACTTCTAGGGTCTGCGTCGCGTGCCTCCGAAATCCTGAACCGGAAGCGCCCGCTAACGACCGAAATGATCTTCAAGATCAGCCGTCAGTGGCGCATTCCCGCAGATAGTCTCGTACGCCCCTACCATATCAAAGCATCCTGAGTTCAGTTGGCGGGTACGTCCGTTATGAGGGTCCGCTGCCGCGCCGGACATTGACAGCGGGGGTTATCGTCGGGACTGCCGGTTTTGTCGCCGCGGAGTTCGCGGGTGCCATGACGCCTGCGGAGATCACGCATGCCGCGCTCTTCGGCGCACGCGGCATCGCTCTCACGTCCATGGCGCCCCGTATGGCACCTCCCATTCTCCTTGCGGTCTCGGCAGGCGATGAACTGCTTCGGGCTGTCCTGCCCTGGCGCATCGGCAGTCTTTTGGATGCCGCCTGCAATGTGATATCCGCCTTTGGACGTTACGGGCTTGGCCGCTATCCTCGGCTTGCGATTCTGGCAACTGAGAGTGGGGGCTCGCCATGACAGGTTTGAGACGGCTTCGGAGATCATGATACGCGGGATTTCGTGGACGACGGACTTTTCGGCGACTGGGGGAACGGCTTCACGCGCTGCGAGGACCTCCATGCCCCGGACTGACGGTGACGGACGGTGACTGACATGACAGAGGAACCTCGGACAGTCGGGGCGCTGGCGGCCGCGGCGGGCGTCTCCTTCGGAACCAGCGGGCTGCGCGGCTTGGTCAGGGACTTCACGCCCGAGATCTGCCACGCCTATGTGCAGGCGTTCCTGGGTATCACGGAGCCCCGGGCCAAGCGCCTTCTGATCGGGCACGACCTCAGGCCCAGCAGCCCCGGCATTGCCGCCCTCTGCCATCAGTCGGCCCGGCAAGCCGGCTGGCAGACCGATCACGCCGGCGCACTCCCCACGCCGGCCCTTGCCTATGCGGCGCAGGACAAGGGGGTTCCCGCCATCATGGTCACCGGCAGTCACATTCCTTTCGACCGCAACGGCATCAAGTTCTACCACGGTCACGGCGAGATCACGAAGGCCGATGAGCAAGCCATGCTCTCGGGCGCCCTTCCCTCATGTCCGCCGCCCCCGGCGGCCTGGCTGCCGGCGGTGGATCCAGGCATTGTCCGGTGCTATCTTCGCCGCTATCTCGATGTTTTCCCGGAGGATGCCCTCTCCGGCCTGCGGATAGGAGTCTTCGAGCACTCCTCCGTGGCGCGCGACCTTCTCCACGACCTCCTTGGCGCTCTCGGCGCGGAGACGGTGAGCCTCGACCGGAGCGATGCGTTCGTCGCCGTCGATACCGAAGCCGTCCGCGGCGAAGACATCGAGAACGCAGCCCTCTGGGCCCCAGCCCACGGCCTAGATGCAATCGTGACGACCGACGGCGATGCCGACCGGCCGCTGATCGCCGATGAGAAGGGCGTCTGGCTCCGGGGCGATATTCTGGGCATTCTTTGCGCCCGCGAGCTGGGGGCCAGAACCGTGGTCACCCCTGTCAGCAGCAATACCGCAGTCGAAGCCTGCGGCGTGTTCGACCGCGTCATCCGCACCCGGATCGGCTCGCCCCATGTCATCGCCGCGATGGAGGAAAGCACGGGCCATCCGGTCGCCGGCTATGAGGCCAATGGAGGCTTCCTGCTGGGCAGCGGCGTCCTGCGCGACGGAAAACCGCTGCGTCCGCTCAGAACGCGCGACGCCGTCCTGCCCATGCTTCTGGTGCTCACGGCGGCGTGCCGCCGCAGCCTTCCGCTCTCCGCGCTGTGCGCCGGCCTTCCCGCCCGCCACACCGCGAGCGGCCGGCTGACGGAGATCGACAACGGACGGAGCCAGCGCCTGCTGGCCAGGATTGCGGATGACGACCGGCAGCTCGGCGCCCTGCTCGCGCCCGAAGCGGGAGCCGTACGCTCCATCGACCGGACAGACGGCTTGCGCGTGGTCTTCACCACAGGCGACATCGTTCATCTCCGCCCCTCCGGCAATGCTCCGGAACTGCGCTGCTATGCCGAAGCGGACACCGCCCCGGCTGCGGAAAGGCTGTGGAGGCAGTGTCTCGACCGGATCGCCCGGGAACTTGCATGACGACGCTCCCATTCATCACGACGAGCTTCGAGCCCGTCCCCATCGCGCCGGTGACAATCGATGCGCAGCAAACACGCCCGTCTCAGGCCGCGACGACCCTGAGCTGATCGGCCTTCACAGCCACGCGGGTTTCACCGCCCATGATCTCCATCAGCACCCAGACACGCCGGTCGGGTGCGATTCTCTCGACCTCGCCCACGAATTCCGCGAAAGGCCCCGTGGTGATGCGCACCGGATCGCCAGGCTTCAGGAGTTTCGGCGGAAGGAGTTTTCCGGAGACGTCGCAGCGCAGCATCAGCTGACTCACCAGATCGAGCGGAACCGGCGCTGGCGCGGCGCCGAAGCTGACGAGCTTCGTGACGCCATAGGTGGAGTTGATTGCCCGCCAGTGGCCCGCTTCCGTGTCGAACGACACGAACATGTAGCCCGGAAACAGGGGCAGCAACGCCGGGGTGAACCGGCCTCTGCGCCGTATTGTTCCCTCTTCCATCGGAAGGAAGGTGCGGAAGCCCTGCCGCTTGAGGTTCCGCTCGGCAATCGAGACGCAGTTCGGCCTCAGTTGCGCCAGGAACCAGCTCGCTCCGCGGTCATGCATGATCTCTGGTTACCTCATGTCCTCGCCAGTATATGGAAAGCCCGGACGTCAAAGGCAATGCCACGGCGTGCGGCACCAAACCATGACAGCCAGACCTATTCAAGTCATTGAAACTGCATGGTTTCCTAAGAATTCGACTTGATAGCTCCGGCGTGTCACGCAAACGTCCCGCCACCTTGAAGGGTGGCGGAGGACGAGTTGGACGGGGAACGGGCAGCATTCGGATTCAGGGCGGCGCAATACGTGCGCATGTCGACCGAGCACCAGCAGTACTCGACCCACAACCAGTCCGACAAGATCCTCGAATATGCCGAGAAGCGCGGCATCGAGATCATCAAGACCTATGCCGACGAGGGAAAGAGCGGCTTGTCGATCGGGGGGCGCGCCGCACTTCAGCAGCTGATCGCCGATGTCGAGTCAGGCCAGGTCGAGTTCAACATCATCCTTGTCTATGACGTGAGCCGCTGGGGGCGCTTCCAGGATGCGGACGAGAGCGCCTATTACGAATACATCTGCCGCCGGGCCGGAATCCAGGTCGCGTATTGCGCCGAGCAATTCGAGAATGATGGTTCGCCGGTCTCCACCATCGTCAAGGGCGTCAAGCGCGCCATGGCGGGCGAATACAGCCGGGAGCTTTCGGCCAAGGTCTTTGCCGGGCAGTGCCGTCTCATCGAGATGGGCTACCGCCAGGGCGGCCCAGCAGGCTTCGGGCTCCGCCGCGTGCTCATCGACGAACGCGGCAACATCAAATCCGAGCTGAAGCGCGGCGAGCACAAGTCGCTGCAGACCGACCGGGTCATCCTGATGCCGGGGCCTGAAGAGGAGGTCGCCCGTGTCAACAGCATGTACCGGTGGCTGATCGAGGAGGACCTCACCTTCCGCGCGATCGCCGAACGGCTGAACGAGGCCGGTGCCGTGACCGATGTGGGCAGGCCCTGGACGCAAGCGACCGTCCGCACCGTTCTCACCAATGAAAAATACATTGGCAACAATGTCTTCAACCGGAAATCCTTCAAGCTGAAAAAGCTCCACGTCGACAATCCACCAGAAATGTGGATCCGCAAGGAAGGCGCCTTCGACGGGATCGTGCCGCTCGAGTTCTTCCTCACGGCTCAGGAGATCGTTACCGCGCGCTCGGCACGGCTGTCGGACGAGGAGCTGCTTGACCACCTCAAGCGGCTCTACGCCGATGCCGGGCAGCTCTCTGGGGTGCTGATCGACCAGACGCCGGACATGCCGTCGGCGGCCGCCTATCGCAGCCGCTTCGGATCGCTCGCCCGCGCCTATGAGCTGATCGGCTACCGCTCGGAGCGTGACCAGGAGCGGATCGCGCTCAACAGGCGCTTGCGATCCATGTATCCCGGCATCATCGCCCGCACAGAGAGCGCCATCGCCTCCGCCGGGGGCGCATCGTGCGGGATCCCAAGACCGATCTGTTCCGCATCAACGATGAGATGGTGGTGAGCCTGGTGCTGGCCCGCTGCCAGCCCTTGAGCGACGGCAGGCTGCGCTGGCGGATCCGCTTCGATCCCATGCGCTACCGGGCCGATGTCACGCTGGCGGTGCGGCTCGATCCCCGGAATGAGGGCGAGCTCGACTATTACCTGCTCCCGTGGCTCGACCTGCCGCGCCAGGAGATCCGCCTCTGCAACCGCACCTCCCTGGCCTTCGAAGCCTTCCGCTTCGACGACCTGGGTTTCTTCTACACCATGGCCGAGCGCACTGGCATCCGCCGGAACTGGAGGTGACGCCGGAAACAGGCAATCAGACCTCAACAGACCCACCAATTGAGAAACAACATTGGAGACATGCCTATGATGGCCGACACACCTGAGAGCGTCACACTGATCCCCATCGACCGGATCGAGGTCCTGAACTCGCGGGACCGCAACCTTAAGATCTTCGAGGAAATCGTCGAAAACATCCGCGCCATCGGCTTGAAGAAGCCGATCACCGTCGCCGAGAGAAAGGGAGCCGACGGTGAGACTGCCTACCTCCTTGTCTGCGGCGAGGGCCGTCTCAACGCCTTCCGGCTCCTCGGCGAAACCCACATCCCGGCGCTGGTGGTCAACGTGACGGATGAGGACGCCTTCATCATGTCGCTGGCCGAGAACATCGCCCGGCGCGGCCACCGCCCGCTCGAGATCCTCGCCGACATCGAGCTCATGATGACCCGGGCCTACACGATCGAGGACATCATCCAGCGCACCGGCCTCTCCGACAAATATGTCCGCGACATCGTCTTCCTGCTCGAGAAGGGCGAGGAACGCCTGATCGCGGCGATCGAGAACGGCACCATTCCGCTCACCACCGCCCTTGAGATCGCCCGCGCCAAGCATGACGATGAGAGCTTGGGGGACATGCTGGAGGAGGCCTACACGTCCGGGCAGCTCAAGGGTCATCAGATCACCGAGGCCAAGCGGCTGATCGAGAAGCGCCGGGAGAAGGGTCCGAAGACCGGCGGAGAGCGCCCATCGCTACCCAGCTCGGCCCACTCGCTGGTCAAAACCTATCAGCGCGAGGTCGCCCGCCAGCACAAGCTGGTGCTCAAGGCCAACCATGCCCAGCAACAGCTGCTCCTTGTCATCCAGGGCCTGAAACGGCTCTTCCGGGACGAGAACTTCGTGACACTGCTGCGCGCCGAAGGCCTCGACACACTTCCGAAGTACCTCGCCGACCGCATCGCAACCGCCTGAACCAAAGGAGATCTTACATGACCCATTCCAGCACCGTGAAGCCACTCTATCCCGGTATCTTTCCAGTTGTCACCGAGGAGGACGCAGGAGCCCCCTACCCCCGTTCGCCGTTAAATCTGACCCTTGGCTTCGAACTCGAGACCTGGCAGATCCCCCTCGACGAACTCCTCCCGTCAAGGAAAGTCCCCGACGGCGTGATGACCACCCGCAAGTTCCGGCAGATCGTCTCTTCGATCCAGGAAATCGGCCTCATCGAACCCCTGTCGGTCATCAAGCCGGATCCGGACCAGTCGGGCTTTCTGGTGCTCGACGGCAACCTGCGGGTGCTCGCGCTAAAGGAACTGAGTCACGACACCGCGCCCTGCCTGATCGCCCGGGACTTCGAGACCTACACCTACAACCACCGCATCAACCGGCTCTCGACTGTACAAGAGCACTACATGCTGCGCCGCGCCATCGACAAGGGGGTCAGCAAGGAACGCCTCGCGCGGGCCTTCAACGTCAATCTCTCCACCATCAACAGCCGCATCAACCTCCTGCATGGAATATGCCCCCGGGCCGTCGAGTTGCTGCAGGACCAACAGTTCACACCCGACGTGACCCGGCATCTCCGCAAGATGAAGGCGGCGCGGCAGATTGAGGCCGTCGAACTGATGATTGCTGCCAACACCATCACCGCCGCACATGCCGACGCGCTCCTCAAAGCCACCCCGCCCGAGCAGCGGACCGACTACACCCCTCCGGTGCCTGACGAACCCAAGGGTGATCCGCTCGAGCAGATCGTCAGGCTTGAGCGCGAAATGAACCAGGTGCAGGAGAAGTACAAGCACGCGGAGGAAAACTACGGCTCGGAACTGCTGAACCTCGTGGTCGCCAAGGGCTATCTCGGCAAGCTCTTCGCCAACGATGCGGTGCGCTCCTATGTCGAACGCCATGCCCCCGAGATCCTCGAGCAGTTCGAATTGGTCCTCAGCACGGTCAGCATGGAGGAAGCGGTGGAGAATGGGGGGCGGCAGGAGCCGGGCTCCGGGCAGGCGGAGGAGGAAGGCGGTGATCCGGACGGGCATGCCGACCAGGTGCAGGAGATGCCGCATGCGTCTGGGGCGTGACGTGAGAGCAGCCCACTCCTCCCTGCCAAGGGAGGAGCCCACGGTCACGTTGACTGACAAGCGTTCGAGACTCCGGGACTATCAGTCACGAGCCAGAGGTGGGAGAGGTGGCTCGGTTTGTTTGAACAGTTTGCGGTGGTTTCCTAAGTGGGT
>VFQS010000552.1_pt1 | contig 40434 bp, 60 predicted proteins | sample 3512361 | NCBI WGS metagenome assembly VFQS01 (sample SAMN10412375, study PRJNA504923) | tailings metagenome | isolation source: Relicate 1 Philex TSF3 active mining | place: Philippines
AGAGAAATATCCAAAGGGGTTTATGAATGACTTATGATGTTAAAAAGTGGACATATGGTGTTGAGTTGGAATATGGAAACTGCGACCGTAGAATTAAAGATTTACCTGACGGCGCCACTTGGAACTCTCTAGATAATACTTGTGTATCTTCTACAGGTATCGCTAACGACCCTCAGGGTAAACTTTACAGCTTTGGTGGAGAAATTAACACTAGACCAACGACCACGGCAGATGAACAGGTTGAACATATCGCGAAAATCAATAAGTTCCTTCGCGATAATGGCCCAGCGCCGATCGTAAACTATCGTTCAAATCTTCACATTCATATTCGAGTCCCAGGTCTAAATAAAGACCTAAAGGCTCTTAAGAAGTTGCTGACTTATGTTCATACGTTTCAAGAGCAAGCGTTCTCTATTGTTGAGAACATTCCAGTCCCCGACCGAAATGCTCTACCACCTCTTGAATACGTATGGCATAAGAAGCGTTATGATCGTCGCCTAACTTCACACCAGCATAAGCTACCGTTCAAGCGTGTTGAAGCTATGATGGCTGCTACAACTCCAACTGAGTTTTGGCATGAACATGCTCATAAAGATGCTAAGGGTAATCCTGCTTGGTTTCAATGCCCACGCGCAGGTATTAACTTACGCCAGTTATTCGAAGAAACTAACACCATTGAGTTCCGTCATTTCCCAGGGACTTTAAAAGCTGGTGAGATGCGCTCAGCTATTAACTGGTGTCGCGACTTCCTGGACTTAGCATTAAATCATGACGATGTGCCACCTGTGATGTTACTTGATAACAATAAATACACATTCCCGCAATTTGAACCATATGAGTTTGAAACTGAACAGGTTTATCAATACACCAACTTTGATAAGAACTCGCGCAAGGTTGTTAAGGATCGTTTAGATGCTCTGCGTCAACGTGTAGCCATTGATGATATGGCAACTTCTTCTAAAGAAGTATATGCTGTAATTCAAGAGTTTGAAGCCGATGATAACAAAGAAGAAAGTTTCTTCGAATGAAAGTCTTATTTGTTTGTCACGGTAACGTGAATCGTTCTGCCGCCGCTGAGATTATTGCTAAGCAAGATTACCCAAACCTTGATGTTAAATCGTGTGGATTAAAAACCACAAACGGTAAAATCACAGCTAAGAAAATGAGGGAGAGATTGACCGAAGCTGGTTATCCAACCGAGGGTATTCGATCAACCGTCATTGATCAAACCTTAGTTAACTGGGCTGATAAGATTTTCTACATGGATGACGCCAACGAGAAGCGATTTATTGAGCAGTTTGGAGAAATGGAGAAAGCCTCTAAACTTGGCAACTACGCAGGCGTGCGTAAAATCCCAGACCCCGCTTTTGCAGAGGGTACGGGCGTTCACGACCAGGTTATCACACTAATTAAAGTTGCGTTGAATAAATGGATTACAGAATAAAAGAAAATAGACGAGAAGCGTTCATCCGATGGTATGCTTGGTCGTTGAAGTTTAACGACTGCGATCCAGCCGTATGGGCGACGAACTATTTACACAAACGTTACGAACACAACGACGAAGAACGTATTTGGTTCGCTTGGCTTTATGGTAACACATATCAGCTACCAACTGCTTGGGTGTTGAAGAACGAGTTTCCTGACTACGAACTCGCAACTGTAGATCGTATTACTCAGTGGAATACTACGAATTATAAACAGTTACGATATCAAACTGATACGAAGTGGAACAAAGGGCATTTACCTTCCATGTTTGAGTCGTACCAAAAATTTATTGGAAAGAAAACTCAACGTGAAACACTCGAATCGTACTATATGGGTACACCAGAAGAAAACTTTGATAACTTGTGGGGAGTACTTAAAAACAGCCTTCATAAGTTTGGTCGTTACAGCACTTGGTTTTATCTTCAGCATCTCAAGCATACTGCTGGTATTCGGGTTAGTCCTACTTCACTTATGCTTAGTGATTATGATGGTTCCCGTTCTCATCGTAATGGACTTCATCTCGCCTTGGGGCAGGATGACGACTATGATCGAAGACTATCTGGAAAAGAGTACGATGATCTCGAGAGCAATGCAAGAGAAATTCTCGAAGAAACCAAGGCAAGGTTTCCAGAACTGGTGGAGCAGATAGACTTCTTCACTATGGAAACATGCCTTTGCTCTTTCAAGAAAATCTTTAGAGCAAAGCATGGACGCTATCTTGGGTATTATCTAGACCGACAAGCTGAAGAAATTATCAAAGCTGAAAGTGATGGTTGGTATGGTATTGATTGGAATGTTATGTGGCAAGCACGTAATGAGACTATTGACCAGCGCCTAGATCACAAGAATGGGATTAACAAAGAAAACTTTACTTATTTTATAAATTCAGGTAAAATAGAAAATATGGACTGGATGTTTAACGACGAAGTTAAACCCTTGATAGGATTGGAGATGTTTACATGAATGATAATGATATCTTGAATGAGGTTATTAACAGCTATGCGACCTCTATTAGCAACCCTTTAATGGATGGTTCAATGCTGACGACTGTTGCTAGCAATACTGTTACTAGCAATGCCATTACTGGCGCCAGTATCGTACGTTCTTTAGATATTGATGATATTATGGATCAATACTCTATGAATCGTATTGCTGTTGACCATAAGGTCACTTCGCAGGAGTTATTAAAACTTCAAGAGGTTGCACCAGACTTCGCATCAGAGATTAAAGAGAACATAGCAAAGAATCTGGCTCGAGACATAACCAAGAAGGTTATGTTTAAAAAGAAGTTTGATAAAGATGCTGATGTACATCATTTCATTGGTAGAGTCTGGGTATTTACCGACGACGAGCTTAAAGAATTGTTGAAAGATAAAAATGTTTATTGATAGAATTGGAACCAGAGAGGAAATTAGTATGACAAAAACTACAAACCCTAAGAAGGTTCGTAAATTGATCGCAGTTGGTGGATCTCCAGGTACGGGTAAAACTACACTATTCCGTAAGTTTATGGACGGTAAAGAATTTCAACCAATTGAACCTGCGAAACTTGTAAGTGCTATGTATAACACTGAACGAGATCTATACATTCTCGGTAAGTATGAAGAGGGTGAAGTTTTTGCAGGTACGGATCGCCTTTCTATGGCGGTGCAACCTGTTATGCAAGAATGGATCGCAAGCCATAACTGTAACGTTCTATTTGAGGGTGATCGTATCTTCAACCAGTCTTTTCTAGAATTCGCTATGGCTTTACCTGACACCGAGTTGCATATCGTATTTCTGTCTGCACCAAAAGATATCCTAGAAGCTCGCTATAAAGAACGTGGTTCAGATCAATCAGAACAGTTCTTAAGAGGGCGCGAAACTAAATATAGTAATCTGCTATCGAACTTTGACTTGATGCCTTATATTACTGAGTTTGCAAACACTAACTTAGAGGAACAAGCGAAAGTATTGACCTTCCTAGAAGATAAATTAGGTTAAGGTTTATACTTTCTAGGAGGTCATATGAGATTCCTAGAAAATTCGAACTTTAACTGGATGGAGATGCTCAATTTTTATGAGCCTCCGTTTAGAGCAAAACTCATTCCCTCAAAAGTGTGGAGAGACCTAGACGAGTATATAAACGACTCAGAGGGTCTCTCTCATTATTTTAGGAAGTGGAAGACTAAGATAGTCTTCAGAGAACCTATAATAAAAAAGCCAACAAAATACGTCTATGTTGGTGGAGAATATTCTCCAGACGATCGTCAATGTTCTTTGATGATCTACACGGTAGATTTCGATAATCACCATTTTACTGGGAAGACTTGGGCGAAATTTAAATATCGCGTAATACAAACCCTCATGCATGAACTAATACATTTCATGCAATACGACCGACGTTTTGATGAATATAGCAATTATATTCTACCTCACAAAAAAGTTGGTCATTCTCTCAAAGACGCCGAGAGGAAATATCTATCAGAGTTTGATGAAATCCAAGCGTATGCCCACTGCGTTTATCTGGACATCAAAACCAATCACCCACGTGCTGATCTTTCTAAAATGTTGTCAATCTCTAAGATAAAAAAGAGATGTCCGTCTACAACATTAAAGTATATAATGAAGACTTTCGACTATGACGCCAGAAACAATAAGGCAATACAGAAGCTGTTTAGCCAGATCATCAAATGGGATAGAAAATATACAGGTAAACTAAATAATCAATAATATCCGAGATTTTTAATGCAATTATCCTTAAACGAGTTACGAAAAAGACCAGGTCGTATTGAGACTTTGATTAACAAAGTCCGTAACAAAGCACCATTTGATTTGATCAATGGCGACACGAAGGTCTTTGATAGAATCGCGTTTACAGATAGCGGTAAGGTTATTGAAGTTAATCCTTCTAAAGATCCTCGCCAAATTCAACTAGCCCTAGAATGGTTAAGGAAGAAAGCGTCTAACTCTAAGTATATCGTTTTGATGAACGATAAAGAGCGTTATGCTCTAAACGATGTTTTAAAGAACGGTGACTTTGGTGGACAGGGTGGTAAGGCTGCTAAAGGTGCTGTCACTGGTAGTAAGACGGACGTTCTAGAGTCAATCTATGCAGCGGCAATTTATGCTCGTTTCTTAAATCAAACACAGCTTATTGTTGAGCAAGATATTATTGACGTTCTCGATCGCTTAAAAGATAATAAACAAAAGCAGTTGTTGACGACTTTGACGAAAAACAAGAACCGTAAAGTTAGTGATGTTGTAACTTTAAGAATGGCTGGTAGTTTGTCTTGTATGAGAACGTTGACTGATAAGAGCACTCAATGGATGCTTAACGATATCATTCAGTCTAGTTTGAAGTATGCTAATTCTACTTCTGCTCTTAAATGGGCAAAACTATTATTTGAAAATAACAGAAGAAATAATATACAAATTATAGCTGTTGGTTTTGGCGACCAGCGCGGATTGAAAGCTCCAGTCACAGTTAGAGTTGATTCTAAAAAAATTAACATTGAGCTTGACCTGAAAGCAGGTGACATTAAAGCGAATGGTCGCGTCATTGGTGGTTCGTTTGAAGAAATTTCTTCAGTTTGTATGAAAACCCTTGGCATATCAATCGCAAATTATCAGTCTCAATTTTTTAAGATTAGAGAGATTCGTGGAATCGCAGCTTCAACTGTTTTTGCATATAAGTCTTTGGCTTATGAATATAATAAAGCTGTTAAGAACAGCCGCGAAAAGGCATATTTAAAACTAGCAACAAACATGAACGCTTCGATGTCTAAGAAAACACAATTTTTAATCTATGGCGTTTTTAGTAAGAACGAAGCTCAACTTTTTAAAAACGGTAATCTGAAAGTTCTTTTGACTGAAGAAACGAAAGCTGTTATCACTCTTCAACGAGGATTACCAACCCTAAATATCGTAAACGCCAAGAATAAACCATTGTTAAAAATTCAAGCTAAACAAGAACTGAAAATCAATGCTTCATTTATGAACCACTATGTTTCAAAGGGAACATTAGTTACTGAACTTGGTAAGTTTTTAACAACATAATATATTGATGGAACCAGAGGAAACCAATGTTAAATTTTAAATCATTCTTAAAAGAATCTCTTATTCTTCAAGAAGACTTATTGCTAGAAGCTGCTCATACTAAAGAAGTTGAAAACGACGACAAGGGTAAGATGCACGAACTTTTACTTGCAAAATATCTACACCCAGATACTAAACTACCAGATCACCATCGCTCTGAGTCAGAAAACGATGACCACGCTGGTACACCAACACAAGTTCACGATCGTTTAAAGAAGAAGATTGGCGACAACGCATATAATGAAATTGACCGTCACGCTCAACAGACAGCTAAGCAAATTCATAAACACTTAGAGCAGGCTGGGCATACTGGTAATGGAAACCACATCGGGCAAGTATTCTGGACATCTAACGCTGATAAGCCAGGTAAACCAGGGGACCATGAGAAGACAACTGGTGTTAAAGATGTAAATTCTAACGCTGACTTAATTGTTCGCGTGCACGATAAAAATGGTAAAACTACAGGGCACGTTGGTGTTTCTGCTAAGTATGGTTCTAATAAACCTAACTATCGCAATCCAGGTTTAGAATCTATGGAAAAAACATCAGGTATTGAACGTGGTTCTTTGAAAAAGCTAACTGATGCTCACCACGAGCATATGGAAAAACTTGGATATAAAGGTTCAGCGGATACTCGTAATATTCAATACAAGATTGATAAAATGGGCGTCGAGAAAGCTCGTGCCGAACACGCTAAACACGAGGGTATCTTAGCTCAAGGTAAAACTTTGAGTAAGAAAAACAAAACAATGCATGAGCAAGTTTCAGAATACCTTCGCGTACACGACAGTTTACACCCAAAAGATCAAGCTGCATTTGAGCACAAAGGTTTTGCGAGAGCAGCCTCCGCAGAGGCTTCTGCTCTAGAAGCCAAACGTTCTGTTGCAAAACATTTTGCTTCAGGTATGGCTAAGAAGTCTGATTCAGAACTACGCGATATCGTTCGCGAACACGTATCTGCTCCAACGCATATCCCGCACATTGTGGCGCACTCTCAAGTGAAAGATGATGGTTCTGCATTGTCCCATGTTGTGCCGTCTCATAGCATTGCAGATGATCATTTATCTAAATTTGAAAACTTACACGTTGTGCACACTGGTGGTATTTCTACAGTGATTAAAGGAACACACAAAGACACTGGTAAGACTATGAATGTTGGGACTTTTGCCGCTAAAGGTTCTTCTGGTCCACACAAAGGTATCGCTGGTACTTTCTCTTTGAGTTAATATGATCAACTTTCTAAATTTCTTAATAGAAGCTGAAGAAGAAGGTGCTAAGTTAAAACACATTCATCACGCTGAAGACCGCCCTTTGTTACACGGTGAAGATGGATTTGAACACGCATATGGCGCTCTTCAAGCTGCCCATCACCACACTCTACAGGGTCTTCAATCTCATAAGATGACTATGAAATATGATGGTTCTCCATCTGTTGTATTTGGACATCATCCAGAGAATGGAAAGTTCTTCGTTGCTTCTAAGTCAGCCTTTAACAAGAACCCAAAGATTAACTATACGCCAGAAGATATTGACAAGAATCACGGTCATGCTCCTGGTCTAGCTGATAAACTAAAAAGTGCTTTGAAACACTTTCCTAAAGTTGCGCCAAAGGAAGGAGTGTATCAAGGAGACTTGATGTACACTCATGACGATTTAAAAAAGAAAGGTGACAAGGTTTCGTTCACGCCAAACACTATTACCTATACTGCAAAAGGTGATAAAGCTGAAGCCATTAAGAAGTCTAAAATTGGTGTAGTCGTTCACACGAAATATGAAGGTGATAAATTAAGTAGCATGTCTGCTCATCATAACGTTTCGGGTGATGATTTTGGGCAACACCCAGATGTATTTCACCATACTGCCGATTATGACGCTTCTGGAGCACGCTATTCAAAAGAGTCTCAAGATAGTTTCAATAAACATATGTCTGCGGCACGTGCAATACACGCTGAACATAAAGGTAAGATGTATAAAGCTACTGCTATGCATCAAGGTGATGGTGGTCATCTAGCGACTTATATCAATCAAACAGTTCGCGATAATTCATCCCCGACAGCAGAAGGTCTTAAAGACCATATTGCTGGTAAGTATGAAAAAATGGTATCTAAGTTAAAGACTGAAAAATCCCAAAATGCTAAACTTGATGAACTAAAAGGTCACTTAGATAATATCAAGAAACACCAGGATCATTACGATAACCTGTTGAAGATGCATGGCCACCTTCAATCCGCAAAGAATGAATTGGTTAAGTCTCTAGAAACTAATGAAGGTTCTTATGAACACGCTATCAACGGTGAAGCGTCAAAGCCAGAAGGTTTTGTTTATAACCATACTCACAATGGTGTTACTGAACCAACTAAGTTGGTTAATCGCGCAGAATTTGCCCGTCAAAACTTATTGAAGGCGCGTGTACCAAATAAACCTGCCGATGAGAAACACCACGTTCTAGCCTTTGGTCGTATGAATCCACCAACTGCTGGTCACGAAGAAGTTGTTAAGCAATTGAAAGATACTGCCAAGAAAGTTGGTGGTGATCATACTTTGATTCTTTCTGGTTCTCATAATACAAAAGATGGTAAGAACCCACTATCCCCTGAGCGTAAACTGCACCACGCTAAGAACGCATTCCCAGGTACTAATATCAAAGTTGCTGATAGCTCTGCACCTACATTGTTACACCAAGCCTCAGACTTGCACAAGCAAGGTGTTTCTCACTTACATTTCGTTGGTGGTTCTGATCGTAAACCTATGCATGAACTTCTACAAAAGTATAATGGTGTAGAGGGTAAACATGGTTACTACAACTTCAAGAGTATTAACTTCCATTCATCCGGAGACCGTGACGAGAACGCTAAAGGTGTAGCTGGTATCTCTGGTACTAAGCTAAGGGAGTTAGCGTCTAGTGGTAAGAAAAAAGAGTTTCACTCCCACTTATCTTCTCAAATGAAACCAGAACATAAAGAAGAACTGTACAATGACCTTCGTAACGCAATGTCAGTCAAAGAAGGTTTTGGTGTAGTTGATCACGAAACACTTCTGGAGTATATCGTAAAATCTGGTTCTGGGTATGAAGTAAAGAGCGAGAAAGGTAAGAACCTCGGTCATACTGGCTCGTTAGCTGACGCTAAAAAACGTCTACGACAGATAGAATACTTCAAATACCTGAAACGCTAAATAATACTGTTACCAATATATCTGATGGATTTTAATGAAGAAATACAAAGACCTACTGCGAGAGCTACCGTCCAAGACCGTTGTTGTTACATACGGTCAATTTAACCCACCAAGCGTTGGGCATGAACTATTGGTCAAGGTAGTCCGTAAGCTAGCAGCCCAGCGCAAAGCTGACCATATTGTCTTTGTATCGTCTGTTCAAGACAAGAAAAATCCCTTAGAAGTTAGTAAAAAGATTCAGTACTTGGAGACCTTGTTTCCAAGTACAAAGTTCATTGCAGCCACTGATGATGTTGACTGCATTGGCTCATTACATAAATATAAAAACGTTGTAATGGTTACGTCTGCTGATTCTGTAAACGCATACACTAAGTTGTTGAAGCGTGGTAAGTTTGAAACTACAGAAGTTGTTAAGGCGTGTCAAACTGACCCAGATGATGACAAGGTATTGAAATCTGTGAGTAAGGGAGATTATTCTTCATTTAAGAGATCTCTCCCAACATCAGCTAGAGACCTAGACGCTAAACGTCTCATGAACGATATTAGAATTGGTATGGGGCTTGATCCCATCAAAGAACAAATTAACCTTGTTAAAGACAACCTGCGTGAACAATACTTCCGCGGTGAAATTTTTAACGAAGGTGATATCGTTGAAAGTGACGGTATGGTCTATAAGATTATCAAGCGAGGGTCTAACCATCTTCTACTTCAAACTGAGTCAGGCGCGAAAGTTAGTAAGTGGATTAGTGACGTTCAACAAACAGGAAAAGAATTTATGGAACAATTACAAGAATCTGTGTCATTGACAGTTTCCTCTGATGCATCGAAGAATTCAGATAAAGCTGAGGCTGATTCTAAGAAAGCATCCTTAGCTGCTAAACATGCAGAAGAAAAGGCTAAACTAATTGACACCCAAAATAAAGCAATGACTAACCTGAAGGCTTCTCTCCAGAAGGAAGAATCTCCTGTTGTTGATACTTCTAAAAAGTATAACATTGCTAAGTCTATCATGAGTCTTTCTGACTTCCGCAAGACTAATAAGGTGGATGGAGATACGCCAGAAGAAGCTGAAATAGCGAATAAAGTTCATGATGGGTTAATCGGTAATTCTCACCTTGGTGATGATAGCCACCTTCGTCATATGAAGATCAAAAAACATTATCACGAAGAGACTGAAGAACAACAAGGAACCCGCAAAGCTCAATTAAAACGTTTCAAAGATCAAGCTGTTGATGCTAAACTTGGTCTAGGTGAAGATTTTGGATTAGAAGAAGTTAATGATGACCAATTATTAGCTTTAGTTGAAGCTGACTTAGCTTCTCTCACAGAAGAAGATTTTTATGAAGCATATGATGATTCAGAACTAGCTATCATCGATGATGAGACTGGTGAAGAAATTGAAGCTGTTGCTGAAGAAGTTGAATTAGATACTGCAGCGTTGATGGAAGTTCTTTCTAGAACAGAACGTATCAAGGCTAGAGCACGTATGCGTCGTAGTCAAGCTAAACGTGAACGCAGAGAAAAAGTGGCTCTTAGACAATTCTCCACACCACAAGTTGCAAATAAACGTGCAAGACGTATGGCTATCTCTGCCATGAAAAAGAGATTATTGAGAGGGCAAAACCCGCAGAAAGTTTCTGTTGGTCAGAAAGAAGCAATGGAACGATTTATTGCTCAACGTAAAAAGGTTGTTGACCGTCTAGCTGCACGTATGGTATCACGTGTTAAGCAAGTTGAAAAGGCACGTATGTCCCATAAGAAATTTACTAAACCTAACAACGGAGTATCATTCTAATGAAATCGTTTATTGACTATCTAAATGAGTCTTGCACTTGCTGGAAAGGCTACAAGCGTAAGCCAGGAACTAAGCCATGTGCCGATGGTTCTTGTGTTAAAGAAGAAACAGAGTTAGACGAAGCAGCAACCGCTGACGCTAAAGGTCATAAGTCTGCCACTGGCGGTCTAACACAAAAAGGGCGTGACGCTTATAACCGTGAACATGGAAGCAACCTAAAAGCCCCTGTAACTACTCCACCATCTAAACTAAAGGCAGGCAGCAAAGCTGCTAATCGCCGCAAATCTTTCTGCGCACGTATGTCTGGTGTAGATGGTCCAATGAAAAAGCCAAACGGTGAACCCACTCGTAAAGCATTGGCTCTTAGAAAGTGGAACTGCTAATGTCTAAAATTCACATTCTTAAAAACACTGAGACTGAAGCCGTTGTTAAACTATACACAACTGAGTCCGCTGGTGAAACTTTGGACTTAGTCCTAGATACTTGGTTGACTAAACCTACGCAGACTTATGTGGCTGGTAATCCAGACTCCGCGGAAACCGACGGACACTTCGCCCAGTATACTGGTTCTGGTGTATTCATTACTGGTATCTGGTGGGGTCTTAAGAAAGACAAGCAGTTAGATATTCAGCGTATCATTAACGGTGGTACAGTTCACTCTCATTATTATCTAATCAATGCTGGATTCTATGACTTTGATCATCATGGCTTTGCTGATAGAATCTATGCTACAAAAGATATGAGATTCACGTTTGATGGTCCAGGGCACTGTATCGTGAAACTGCGTAAGTTCGGCTGGCTACCAAAAGTTGAAACTGCTCAATTCTCTATTTACGATAATACAACTGCGGTAGGAAGCTAAGATGGAAGAATTAGTAGCATCATTACATATCTCTCTTGCTAATACATTCGTTATGTATTTCAAGGCTCACTCTTACCATTGGAATGTGGAAGGTAAAGACTTTTCCCAGTACCACGAATTCCTTGGTGATCTATACGAAGAACTTCATGGAGCCGTAGATCCTCTATCTGAACGTATCCGTATTCTTGGTCAATATTCGCCACACAGTCTAAAAGATTTACTCGAGTCTTCAACTATTGAAGAAGATTCTGATGTGCCAAGCACTCCAGCCGAGATGTTCCAAAACCTATTGGACGCAAACATTAAAGTGCAGGATAGCCTAAATAAATTATTCGAGTTAGCAACTGAACATAAAAAGCAAGGTATCGCTGACTTTGCCGCTGGACGTCTAGATGTTCACGACAAACATGCGTGGTTCCTTCGTTCAATTTTAAAAGGTTAATATGACTGATAAACTAAAAGAAGATACAGTCTCCGCAGATCGCAAAGAGCGTATCATTTTCGACCCAGAGGCTTGGAGAAAGTCTGACAAGTCTGGTCGTAAGACTTCAGCTATCACTTCTCGCCAGAACTTCGATAATGAGAAGTTCACTCGTAAGGCTAATAAAGAAGGGTCAGTTGACGAAGGTGTTCAACAGACACTGAGAAAGTTTGTTCCTGGGTATGCCAAGAAACAAATTGACAACAAAATGGATGCCGGAAAGTTTGGTAAAGATGATGTAGCCAAAGATGCCAATTACTATCGCTATAAAAAGATTCAAGATAAACTAAAAAAAGAAGAAGTTGAGCTTGATGAAGGTGCTATCCAACCAAGCGGTGATTCTAAAGTAGACTCTGCTGGTCCAACTCAGTCTGATACTATTTCTCAAGATAAACAAGTCAAAAAGTCTAACAATCCGCAGATCGAATTCGTCACTGGTACTGCGACACCAAACGGTTCATCTTCAACTACACAAGGCGGCGCTCAGGCAACTGGTCGTAAAATTGCTGAATCATTAGTGAAGAAAGCTATGGTTAAAGTCAAAGGTTCTAATTATGCTGGTCTTGAAAAAGAAGACAAACCAGGAAAACTTAAAACTGCAGCTGAGTCCCCTCACGAAAAGGGTGTAAACATTGACACGGTTGAGGGTTGGAAAGACGAGAAAAAACCAGTTAAAGAAGCATACGGTCGCCGTGATTCTTATACTCGCGATTACGATCATAGTACTGCTGGTATGGGTAAACGCCAATCTGCCGCATACCACGCAGATGGTGGAGCAAATGATGAAGGATGGGGTCACGAAACACATAGACCACGTTCTACTATGGATCGCCCACACACTGTTCATATTAACGGAAAAGCGTGGAAGAAGTTTAGTAACGGGCATCAAGCCCACGCTGCTGTACGTACCTTAAAAGCTAAAGGTAAAGACGCTCACGCAGTTGCACATTTTAACGAAGAAGAGGAGACAACTATGTCTAAAACTTATGCAGAATTTATGGAACAACTACTAGAGTACACTCCTGGTCCTGGTGGTGTTACTAAAGTTAAAGGTCGTTCATACGGCGCAGATTATGATGCGGGTGAAGGTGATGATGATGACAAACCAAAAGCTGCTGCTCCTACAGTCAAGCGTGGCCGAGGTCGTCCAGCTGGTTCAAAGTCAGGCGCGAACCAAAAAGTAACAACTGGTAAGTCATATGGTGGCATCGCTACTCATAACTTGAACCTACCAAACTCACGATAATTAAGGAGAAAACTATGTCACTATGGTCTAACACTGACGCTGCTGATAGCAAGCCAAAATACCTAAGCGATGCTGAGAAAACATTAACTGCAGGTGTATCTGTTGAAGAAGCTCAACAAGCCGCCAACAAAGCAAAAGGCGTTCAGCACCCAGGGTGGGTTCGCAACATCACTTATACTGATGCTCAAGGTAATACACGTAACAAAACTGAAACATTAGTTGCTATGGGTTCTATGGTACAATCTGGTGGCGACTTAGACGCCGACGATACTACTATCGGCGCTGATCCAGTATAATAAATAATCATGTATGGGAGGGACTTGTTCCCTCCCGTTTTATGTGAGAAAGTATGGTTGAAAAATTGAACGAGAATAACTTTTTACTTTTCGCGATGAATCACTACGATAATCCGCAGTGTCATTCGTTAGAAGAGTTTGATGAGGATCTTAAGAAGTTTCTCTATCTTAAGAAGTTGATAACTCGTTACAAAAAAGATAACGACTTAAAAGAACGTTTAATTCTAAACCATATCATTGTTCTGTATAATGTATTCGGCAACACCGCCACTAGGATGTTGTTCTATAAAATTGATAGAGATCACTGGGATGTTCTAGTTACATTCTTATTGTATCTTGGTCATATGCCCGAGTCGTTACCAGAATATGGTATTCTGCTTTCTGACATAAAATTAGATGAAAAAATAATTGCTGTGTTAAGGAAACTAACCAATGAATCAACTTTTAGATAGACAGTATGCTTTGAAGATTCTTAAAATGCTGGCAACAGATTTTAAGGATATGGACGCATACAAGCAAGGTATTATCGACAAAGATGGTAAAGTTCTTAAAAAGTCTTATGAACTAAAAACACAAGCCGAAAAGAAAGCATATACATACCTTGATCGCTTAGTTGTTGTTCTTAAGACTGCTATTAAGAAACAAGAAAAGCGTGGCGACTATACTTTAACGAAGGCTCTTTCACCTGCTTTATGGTTAGTTCGCGAGCAATTAGAATCAGGCTCTCGCGCTACAATGAACCTTGAAGGTAAATATCAATCGCTTTTTGATCTAAATGTCACCCTTGTCGAAGAAGAAATTCTTGTTAACAAATTCTTAGAAGAAGAAGGCGTTGGCGCTGCGGCAATCGGAGGCGCTCCAACAAATAATATTTCTGGTGCTTCAGTACAAGAACCTAAGATTGGTAAAAAAGAAATTAAGAAGTACAAGGGCACTGTTCTTCGTCGTCCAAAGTTAAATATCCCAGAGGTTAAACCATAATGTGGATACTTGACTTCCTTCCTTCTTGGCTATTCCACCTAATTACTCTTGCAGGTATTGGTGGAATTTTAGCATCAGCTGTCCTTAAATTTATCCCTTTTATAAGCAATTACAAGTTGCCTATTCAAGTTGGATCGGTTATACTATTATCGTTTGGTTTGTATATGATGGGTGGATCAGCTAATCAAGAAAAATGGGAAGCCCGTGTTAAAGAGTTGGAAGCTAAGATTGCTGTTGCTGAAGAACAAAGTAAGACTGCTAATGCGAAACTTGAAGGTAATCTAAAGCAACAAAAATCTGCAATACAACAGCAACAGGTTTTAATTCAAGAACGAATTGTAAAAGTTAAAGAACAAATTGACGCTGAGTGTAAGGTTTCACCAGAAGCAATTAACATATTAAACGAAGCAGCAGAAAAGGCATACAAATGAAATATACCATTCTACTGATTCCATTTTTATTGGCAGGTTGCTTGGCCACGCCAGTAAAACGAAATTTTCCCGAAGTACCGCAAGAACTTAAAGTTGCTTGCCCTGACTTGCAAAAGGTCAAGCAAGACGCCCAACTTAGCGATATAGTTTCAACTGTATCTTCAAACTATGGTCAATATCATGAATGCCGCGCAAAACTTGACACGTGGGTTGAGTGGTACAATTCCCAAAAAGATATCTTTGAAAGTGTAAAGTAAAATGGGCGTTGAAACAGAAGTAGGCATTCTAAAAAGCGTTGTGTCAAAGTTAGACACATCGATCGAAAAAATAACACAGGTTAGCGGAGACATCGGTAAGATTCTCGCAGTTCATGAACAACGTTTAGACAGTATTGAAAAAGTGTCAGAAACAAGAAACGAAGAAATCAAAGATATCCATTCTCGTATTACTACTCAGACGAGGGAAGTTGTGGAAAAGATTGATCAATTACAATCTAGATTAGAACACAAAATGAACGTCGCTGCAACGTTAGCTAAAGAACAACACGAATCAATTCAAAAAGCAGTTCAAGAAGATATTAAAAATGTAGCTTCAACATTAGATGCGGACATCAAAGAAGTTACAAAACGCGTGGACACTCTTGAGCAATGGAGATGGATGATCGTCGGCGGTGCAATCGTGCTTGGTTTTGTTATTGGAAACTCAGGATTGATTACTAAAATCTTTGGGTAATAAAACTTGCTTTTTATCATGAACTAGGGTATAATAACCCTATGTTAGTTGAGAGTTTATCATGTTATACATTGACGCCAAATATGCCTCCATTCTTGGAGCGCAGCTAAGAAACTTCAGGCTTGTTAAACCATACACTTGGAACTTCTCGTGCCCAGTGTGCGGCGACAGCACATCCAAGAAAACAAAAGCAAGAGGTTACATCTTAAATTTTAAAGGTGGGCTAACATACAAGTGTCATAATTGCGGTCTTTCTTGCAACTTTGGTAATCTCTTGAAAAGAGTTAATTCATCTTTGTATGATGAATATGTCTTGGAGAGATATAAAGAAAACGCATCAAAGTACACGGGTCATAAAGACGTTAGTAAATTTGTTCAGCCGTCAAAACCTGAACCTGTATTAGAATGGGAAGATGACGTTCTCTCATCCATCAAAAGGCTTGATCGTTTAGATCGTAGTCACCCTGCGGTTAAGTATGCTCTTGACCGCAAAATCCCAGAAAAAATGTTGAAACTTCTATACTTCGCCCCGAAGTTTAAGAAGTTTGTAAACTCTTTTCAACCTAAGTTTGAAGAGCCTATTCAGGGAGATCACCCTCGTATGGTCATCCCTTATTTTAACAAGCATGGTAAATGTTTTGCTATCGGTGCCAGAGCATACGGTGATGAGACGCCTAAGTATTACACCATCAAAGTTGGTGAAGAAGTGGAGAAAATTTATGGACTTGACAGAGTTGACTTTAGTAAAAGAATCTACGTGGTTGAAGGACCAATTGACAGCTTGTTTCTTCCGAACGCAATCGCTGTTTCAGGAGCCAGTTTTGACACCCCTATCATTCGTCAGCTTCTTACTAATGCAACGTTGGTAATGGATAACGAACCGAGGAATAAAGACATCGTCAAACAACTCGGGAAATATATTGAACTTGGTTATAGCGTCTGTATGTACCCAGATAATGTTGAAGAAAAAGACATCAACGATATGGTTAAAGCGGGTAGAACGCCAAGTGAGATTTTGGAACTCATAAATACGAATACCTTTTCAGGTATGGAAGCTAAATTGAAATTCGCAGATTGGAGAAAAGTTTGAAAGTTAAATTGATTAGTTATTCGAAGCCAGCACGAGGCATGTACGACGAGGGTCTTACTGACGCTCAAGAGTTAATCGCTTTTTGTGCTCGCGTTTCCAACCCAAGCAACCAGTTCAATATGGATACAGCTGATAAGTTGATCAAGTATTTGATTAAACACCAGCACTGGTCGCCTCTTGAAATGGTATCTGCATGTCTAGAGATTGAGACTACTCGAGATATTGCCCGACAGATTCTACGTCATCGTTCGTTCTCATTCCAAGAGTTCAGCCAACGTTACGCTGATCCAACTAAGGACTTAGATTTTGTTCTGAGAGAAGCTAGACTACAAGACCAAAAGAATCGTCAAAACTCTATTCATACCGACGATATGGCTCTTAAAGCATGGTGGGATGCTAAGCAAAAGTTTTTGATTGATTACGTCAAACAAACTTACGCTGAAGCAATTGAAAAGGGTATCGCCAAAGAACAAGCACGTGCCATCCTTCCCGAAGGTAACACTGTAAGTCGCTTATATATGAATGGTACAATCCGTAGCTGGATTCACTACATTCAACTCCGTAAAGAAAACGGCACACAAGAAGAACACAGAGAAGTTGCGCTTGAATGCGCAAAAGCTATTGCCGAGGCATTCCCTATGGCAGAAGACATTATCAATAATTAAAATAAAGAGGTGTATATGGATGTCGTACATGGCATTAAGGTGGACTATTCCCGAGATAGTCTGTTTGACGAACTGGGAAAGATTAGATTAAAAGAAAGTTATATGCGCGAGGAAGAAGTTTCTCCGCAGGAAAGATTTGCGTATGTATCAAGTAAATTCGGGTCAAACCCAGAACACGCTCAACGCTTGTATGAGTATTCCAGCAAGCATTGGCTTTCATACTCTACTCCTATCCTTTCTTTCGGTCGCAGCAAGCGTGGCTTACCTATCAGCTGCTTCCTCAACTATATTGAAGACACAGCGGAGGGACTAGTTGATAACCTTAGCGAAACTAATTGGCTTTCTATGCTTGGCGGTGGTGTTGGCATCGGTTTTGGTATCCGTTCGGCGGACGATAAGTCGACTGGAGTTATGCCTCACCTCAAAATGTACGATGCGTCTAGTCTGGCTTATCGTCAGGGACGTACTCGTCGTGGCTCTTATGCTGCTTACCTCGATATTAGTCATCCAGACATTATCAATTTCTTAGAGATGCGTAAGCCGACTGGTGATCAGAACATGCGTTGTTTGAATCTCCACCACGGCATTAACATCCCTGATGCGTTCATGGAAATCATCGAACGATGTATGCTTGATCATGACGCCGATGATTCATGGCAATTGATCGACCCAGCTTCTAGTGAAGTACGTGAAGTCGTATCAGCCAAAGAATTGTGGCAACGTATCCTTGAGATGCGTATGCAAACTGGTGAACCATACCTTCACTTCATTGACGAGTCTAACCGTAGACTGCCACAATGGTTATATGAAAAAGGTTTGCGTGTTAACCAATCCAACTTGTGTTCTGAGATCATCCTACCAACTAACGAAGACCGCACGGCAGTATGTTGCCTGTCTTCATTGAACCTTGAATACTACGATGAGTGGAAAAACGATCCTCTATTCCTTCGTGATACTGCAGAAATGCTTGACAATGTTCTTCAGTATTTTATTGATAATGCACCTGACTCCATCGCGCGAGCAAAGTTCTCCGCCATGCGTGAACGCTCAATCGGGATCGGTGCGCTGGGTTACCATGCCTTCTTGCAAAAGAACAGCATCCCCTGGGAATCAAGCCTCGCAGTAGGTAAGAACAAACAAATCTTTAAATATGTGAGAGATAAACTAGATGTCGCTAATAAAGAACTTGGTGCCGAGCGAGGTGAAGCTCCTGATGCGCAGAGTAAAATTCTATTCGAAGGTGACGATGGCAATACCGTTGAGTTTAATTCTTCTGATACTGTTACTGTTGTTCGAAATGGTGAAACGATGCTTATTCGTGCTTGTGCCGTCCTTGAAGGAGATGATTTGAAAATCTGAAAACGCTAAATAAGCATTAGGAGCATATAATTTAATGGAGTCCCTAATGCTTTATAGTAAGATTTACGAGTCGATCATTGAACGAGCCAAGAACCGAGTGCTAACAGAATACTCAGAGAAACACCATATCCTACCGAAATGTTTAGGGGGAACTGATGACTCTGATAATCTGGTTAGACTCACCTTCAGAGAACATTTTCTTTGCCATCAGTTACTATGTAAAATGTATCCAGAGAACCAGAAGTTAATCTTTGCATTTTCTTCTATGGTTCGTGTTTCTAAAAAGAACGCTAAAAGGTTTGATGTTTTAACTTCTAGACATTTTGAGATTGTTAAGAAAACTCTAGCACCCCATATGGGTAAATGGAACATAGGAAGAACTGCTTGGAATAAAGGTATTACTGGCGATGAGTTCAAAGCAAAGTATAAGAATGGTGGTTTAACCCCACCAAAGATGGATGGGTGGAAGTGGATTAACGATGGGACTACTAATAAGAAGATACCACCAAACACAGAAGTCCCAGATGGTTGGGTTCGTGGTCGCTGTGGATTTAGCGAAAATAATCCGATGAAGAATAAAGAAATATCTAAGAAAAACGCACAGTTAAGGAAGAAATCATGATAAAATCATTCGCAGAACATATTAGTGAGTCAAAGATAGTAAAATCTGTAAAAGTTGGTGATTTCGATCATCAACTACATGACCATGGATATGGTTATCAAGTTAGAATATACAATAAAGATAAACTTCATCATACAGATATGACTAAAAATAGTCTAGATAAGGGTCTGGCTTCTTTAGATAGCAATGTAGAACACACTAAGAAACAATTAAACATCAAAGAAGGTAATGAACAAAATGAAAGTTAAAAAGATAACAAAACCAGAATGGGCAGGAAACAGATTTTCTCATTTAACTGCGATAGCACCAAATGCTTCTTCTTCCATTCTCATGGGGAATACTTCTCCTAGTATTGAACCTTATCGTGCCAACGCTTATCGCCAGGACACTCTATCGGGTTCTCACTTAAACAAGAACCGTTACTTAGATAAGATCATTCAAGATGAAGCGGATAAACATAACGAAGGCTGGGCTGACGAAGTTTGGCGTTCTATTATTGCGAATGATGGTTCGGTTCAGCACTTGGATTGGATGGACGACTGGACAAAAGATGTTTTCAAAACGTCTATGGAAATTGACCAGCGCTGGGTCGTTCAACACGCCGCAGACAGGCAAGTATATATAGATCAAGCACAGTCCCTTAACGTGTTCTTCAGACCTGATTCCAATATTAAATATATTCACGCTGTTCACTTCCAAGCGTGGAAAGAAAAATTGAAGACCATGTATTACTGTCGTTCTGATAAGATCGCAAAAGCTGATAAAGTTTCCAAACGTATCGAGCGTGAAGTTATTAAAGAGATTGACCTGAAAGCACTGGCTCAAGAAGATAGTGTTTGTATTGCTTGCGAAGGCTGATGGAAAATCAAAGTAGTAAGGTTGAGAAACATAGCCCACTTATATGGTGGGCTATGCGAATCATGGAAATGATCACCTGTGTACATATTATTGCAGGTGTTTGGAGGCACTGGTAAATGGACGCTCACGATATCTCTCAAAAGATTACTAAGTATTGGATGGCACTGTTCCCAAAAAATTCTGGCGAGATTAGCAAGTCTAAGGAAAGAATTAAAGTAGTTGTTATGACCTCTGAGGGGTTTCGTGAAATAGTTGGTGTGAGAATCAACGAAGACAAAATAGAACTAATGATGGACAATGAATAATGATTAAAAAAGTTTCTAGTAAATTAACCGATGATAGAACGAGTTTTAAACCGTTTAACTATCCTTGGGCTTATGAGGCTTGGCTGAAGCATGAGCAAGCGCACTGGCTTCACACCGAAGTGCCTATGTTGGAAGACGTTAAGGATTGGAAGAAGAAGTTGACTGCCGAAGAAAAGGCATTCCTCACTAACATCTTCCGTTTCTTCACACAGGGTGATATTGACGTTGCTGGTGGTTATGTGAAGAACTATCTCCCATACTTTAAGCAGCCTGAAATCCGTATGATGCTTTTAGGTTTCGCCGCGCGAGAAGGTTTGCATATTGCTGCTTACTCTCACTTGATTGAAACTTTGGGACTGCCTGAAGTGACATATAGTCAGTTCTTAGAGTATCAAGAAATGAAAGACAAACACGACTACGTTATGGAAGTCTCTTCCAAGAACGGTGACCCTGCTTCTACTGCTACCCATATTGCTGTGTTCTCAGCATTCACCGAAGGTATGCAGTTGTTCTCGTCATTCATTATGTTGTTGAACTTCCCGCGCCATGGATTGATGAAGGGTATGGGTCAAATTGTTACTTGGTCTATCGTTGATGAAACGATACACACAGAGTCAATGCTTAAACTTTTCAAAGAGTACATTAAAGAAAACCCAGAGATTTGGAATGATGAGTTGAAAGGTAAAATTTATACTATCGCTGAACGTATGGTTGAACTTGAAGATAAGTTTATTGACCTATGTGGCGAGGCTCGTAATCTCACTAAAGATCAGCTGAAGCAATACATCCGTTATATCGCGGATCGCCGTCTAATTTCTATGGGTCTAAAGGGTATCTTCAAAGTTAAAAAGAATCCACTTCCATGGGTTGAAGAAATGATTAATGCCCCTGTTCATGGTAACTTCTTCGAGAACCGTGTTACTGATTATGCCAAAGGTGCTTTGACTGGTTCTTGGGATGAGGTTTGGGCATGATTGAAGAGCTAAATAACAAAATTAAAAACTCTGAACCTGCTTTAGTGGTGAGAGCGATCGAACCAACGTTTCCTTGGGACACTGCTATTGGCTATCTACAACATTGCGCTGATAATGAAGTTGGTGGTCCAGTAGATGTTCTAACGTACAAACTACCATATGCTAATCAGATCGACAGCATTACACCCGTGTATGACTATCTCCGAGAGAATATCGAAGAGGAAGTTGTAAGTGCTGACCTTTACGTGAAGTTGACTACAAAAACTGAATCTACATATACAGGTAAAAACGGTGTACTGATTTGGAATGTTCTTGGAGATAATACATTGGCATTACCCGATGTCGTGAAAGACATCGAAGCTGGTGATTTGATTTATATACCTAAAGAAACAGAATTTAAACTCAAACCTAAAGAAGCAAATGCTTTTGTCGTGTTTGGTTTAGGAAAATAAGGAAAATCATGACAACGAAGATCTTTGAATGTGAAGAATGCGGAGCTAGAGGAAAGATTGTCTTAAAGTCAGAAGAAAGACTAGAAGATATCGTTTACTGCCCCGTGTGCTCAGCAGACATATACGAGGAAGAAGACTATGATGATGAAGACTGAAGGATGGGACGGCTAAATAGTTTCTTTACTATTTACACGTTCAATGTGGTTTCATAATAATATAGAAGTAACAGAGTTACCAGAAGACTGCGTGGGGTTTGTATATCTAATCACAAACCTCACCAGCAACCGTAAATATATTGGTAAGAAGTTAGCTAAATTCAGCAAGACTTCTTATAAGACCGTCACCCTTAAAAACGGCACCAAGAAAAAGAAGAAGATCAAGTCAAAAGTTGACTCTGATTGGCTAGATTATTACGGGTCTAGTATAGAACTAAATAAAGATGTAGAGCTCCTTGGGGAAGATAACTTCCGCAGGGAGATTTTGTTTTTCTGTAAATCGAAAGCTGAGTGTTCATACATAGAGGCTCGAGAACAATTTACTAGAAGGGTATTGGAAACAACGGATTATTACAACGGACAAATATCAGTCCGCGTCCACGGATCCCATATTTTAAATAAACTATGATGACTTATTTACTTTTTGGAACAGCGTTAGGATTATCTGCAGTGGCAGCATACTACTCCATCATGGGGTTGGTAGCAATCTTCGCAGCCGCAGCGACTCCAATCTTCATCATGGGTTCTCTACTTGAAGTGTCGAAATTAGTTGTGGCTTCTTGGCTATATCGTAGCTGGAAAAAGATTCCAAAACTAATGATGGCATATTTTACCGTGGCGTTGGTCGTCTTAATGATGCTAACGTCTATGGGTATCTTTGGTTATCTATCGAAAGCGCACTTGGATCAAGCTGTGCCAACTGGTGACGTTGCAGCTAAATTGTCATTGATAGATGAGAAAATTAAAACTGAAAAGGAAAATATAGATGCAAGTCGTAAGCAAATTGCTCAATTGGATCAGCAAGTTGATCAAACCATCTCAAGAACAACCGACGCCAACGGTGCAGACCGAGCCGTTACCATCCGCCGAGCCCAGCAAAAAGAAAGAGCGAAATTACTCGCAGAGATCGGCACCGCGCAAGCCAAGGTCTCAAACCTCAACGAAGAAAGAGCACCAATCGCAGCAGAAGTCCGTAAAGTCGAAGCCGAAGTCGGACCAATCAAATACATCGCAGCGCTCATCTACGAAGAAAGCGCCAGCGAAGAGATACTCGAAAAAGCCGTCCGAATTGTAATTATGATGATCGTGCTAGTGTTTGATCCACTAGCCGTTCTACTACTGATTGCTGCTAATTGGCAAAAGAAACAAGAAGAGAAACCGAAGCGTATTAGCGACTTTGTTTCTCAACCTGAGGAATACACCCCAGACCCATACGTTGCTGATGTTGGTGAAAAACCAACCTCTGAAGAACTATTGGATGAACCTAAAGTTATCGAAGTTGAGGACGATCTATTATTCGAGGAAGAAGTACAGGTTAAGAAAGACTGGGAACCTGAGCTTTATCAGAGAGTCCAACCTGTTAAAAAAGAAATGGGTCGTTTCGAAGCTGATCTTTTAGAGCAAGAAAAGAAGCGTAAAGAAAAGAAGCGTAAAGTCCAATCATTCTTAGGAAAGGTTGGAGAAATAGAACAAGAAGTAGAGAAGTTAAATAAAAAATGAAATACGAATGTAGAGTATGTGGAGCCTTAAACTTCACAAAATTAGCATGTAGAGAGTGCAACAAACCTGTAAACAGCTAAATATACAAGTGGGATAATCCTCCCACTTGTATAACAAAGGAAAAGCCATGAACAAGAAGCTAGTAGCTCTGCTTTTTGTTATGACTACATTAAATGCGGTAGCCGAGCCTATCGTAACTGATTCGACAAGCAGATCATATTCTGAAACAACGTCTAACAGTACTACAACTGTCAAATCACCGCCACCAACAGCCGTGGCCCCAGCAATTACCACTATTAACAATGACGTCTGTGCCACTGCGGCATCAGGTGCAGTACAAACCCAGATTCTTGGTATTTCCATGGGTGGTACTACACGAGACATGAACTGCGAACGTATCAAACTTTCAAAGAACCTATATGATATGGGTATGAAGGTTGCTGCTGTTGCTACTTTATGTCAGGATGATCGTGTGTTCCAAGCCATGCTAGACGCTGGCACTCCATGTCCAGTGCAAGGTAAAATTGGAGAACAGGCTAAAGAGATCTGGAAAGTTAAAGGTCGTATTAAAGAAAACGACACTATCGTTCCAAGCCCTGAAGAGAAGAAATGAAGAAATTTCTAGTAGCGTTGGTTCTACTAGGCACTTCTTTATTTGCTACTGCTGATATCGTTACAGTGCCTATCCCTGGTGCACCTGGTCTTTCTGTGACCGTGGGTACTGGGGTCAACGCACTTCCACTTCAAGATATCCGCAACGTTACTGGCGCAACTAACGTTACGATGGGCGACGATCAAACTACAAACATTCCACTCGGTTTTAACTTTCCATACTTTGGTAGAACATTCAGCAATTCATGGATGTCATCGAATGGTTTTGTTACATTTCAAGATCCACAAGCTAGTGGACTTTGGGATGGTTGTTGCGGTGGCGTTGATCTAACAACAACAAGAGACTCAAGATATAACTATACAATATTTGGCATACACTCAGATTTGTATGCCGCCCCAGGAGTTGGCAGTAACTGGTATCTGAGAGAAACTAACTCTATGACATATGGTTGGTACAACGTTAGCCAGTGTTGCGGCAATCAAGGTGGGAATAGTTTCGAGATTAAGATAAACTCTTCTGGTGGGGTTGATACACGTATCGCTGGAGCTTTGGTTAATTGGAACACAGTTACTTCTGGTATGACTGGCGATTTGTCACAAGGGCAATATTATCAATTCTATTATGGTCAAGGGTGGACTATCAATACAACTACTGGTGGTGTAAGTTGGGGCGCATTACAAGGTACTGGCGCTGATCAATGCACAACTGATCCACTATCATCGCCGTCATGCCCAAATTATTTCACTGCACAGTGTACAATCAGCGCTTTGTATAATCCATCATGCCCAGGATATGCGCAGGCATACTTTACTCAACAATGTACAACTAACCCATTGTTAGACCCTAATTGCCCAGGATATGCGCAGGCATACTTAGACTATCAGTGTTCGCAAGATCCGTTGTACTCAACTACATGCCAAGGATATGAACAAGCATACTTCAATCAGCAATGCACAGCGAATCCACTCTACAATGCTAATTGTCCAGGATATGCAGAAGCGTATTTTGCACAACAGTGTAGTCTTAATGGACTTTATTCAACACGCTGCCCTAATTATGCTACAGCTTACGCCACCAGAGCAGTTCTCGAAAGACAAGGGACAGCCTCGACCATAGCAACTGCTGGCGTTGTTGCTCAAACTGCAGAGGTTAACAATGCCACTACTACGTCTACTTCTACTTCTGATGGCTCCAGTTCTGTTGCTGTTGCTGTTGTCGCTGATCCAATTGTTAATGCTACCGTGACTTCTACGGCTACTTCTACAACATCGGTAACCGCCACAGTTTCATTAGCGCCAACACCAGCGCCAGCGCCTGTGGCTGAAGTTAAAACTACCACAACAACTGCCACCGCACCTAGTCCTGCACCAACTGAGAAACCTGCGCAACCAAGTGCTCGTCAAGCGTTGGCTGAACGTAGAGCTGAGGCTGCTAAGAAAGATGCCGTGGAGAAGGGTAATAACCTAGCCAAAGAAATGGGTAAGGTTGCGGATATGGAAGCTCAGAAGCAAGTTCAAAACGTGGTAATCCAAGCTATGGGTTTCACTCCAGGATTTGATGCGTATGGTAAAGTAATGGTACCAGACGTTGTTGGTTATAAACCGTTCACTGTTTACAATAATCAAGTGAACGTTGATAATAGAAGATTAGGTAGAGGCTTGTATGGTCCATCTGATCGCCTACATAACGAAATTGTGGAATCGCAATACAGAGGAAATTAAAATGACAGAAGAAATCAAAGACGTCAATAAGAAAATTGATGACGCAGAAGCAGCTGTAAAGAAGTATGCTAGTAAAGATACTGTTATCAGCATTGGTGGTTATGAATTCACTCCAGCTAAACTGATGGTGGCATTCACTTTGGTGTCATCTATTTTAGGTGGTTTGTACGGTACGTTTGAAGTCTACAAAGACTATCAGTCTATGAAGAAGCGTATCGCCGAATATGTAGCACCTGATCTATCCGAACTTCAAGCTAAGATGGATATCGTGGTTGAAAAGTCAGAGAAGTCTGTCCAGTACACACAAGATATTAAAAACGACTTGAAGCAGGATATTCGCCGTTTGGAAGGTACAGTTGAATCAGTTGAACGTTCTTCTAAACAAAGTCAACGCGAAACTGACCTTTCTGTAAAAGAAGTACAGCAAGAACTACGTGCCACTCGTAAAGAGTTAGACATAGCGATTAAAGAAGCTAACTCTAATGTTGATCGAAAGATTCAAAAGGCTTTGGATAATCCTCTAGCCAAATAAGAAAAGGGAGCGTAGCTCCCTTTATTTTACTTCTTAGGAACTTCGGTTCCTTCAAGTTTTTTGTGCTTCTTAATTTCTTTACACTGCTGGGTTACTTTACCAGTCTTAGCGTCTTTAACTTCGATACACGCTTTTTCCTTTTCAGCAGCCATAACGCCAAAAGACATCATACCTGCTAATAGAAGTGCGACTAATTTACTCATTTTGTTTATCCTTTCTTGCGAATTTTTCAGAAGCAGTAAACCCTAAACCAGCAATCACCAAATAGATGATTGCATCGAAAAGGGTTTCATTTGCTTTATAGATTGTGAACTGATCACACAGATATGATACACTAACGATAACAAAAGCTAAAAGCGTGATCACCCTCTTGCTGCTCCATGAGCCATTGTGACCGTCTTGTAACATACTTTTTAGAAATTCCATTTAAATCTCTGGGTGCTCAGGTTGAACAGGCATTGGTTTACCAGTTGAGCTCATAACCACTTGAGGTGTAAAGTTAGCTGGTGGGGCTTGAAACACTGGAGCAGGCGGTGGAGTTGGGTTCAACACTTTAGCCTGTTCAATTGTCATCTTCGCCGCTGAATCTGCATTGGATTGAGCCTGTTTATGCGCTTCCAACATTACCTTTTGATCTTCTGGTTTATTACCCGCAAGCATAATACCTGAGAGTGTACCAGTTAAGAATGTGGCAATAGGCACAATCAACTCAAAAAACTTTTGATCAATTGGGCTGATAGCGTTAAGTGGTTGAGTAACGAAAATCAAAGAATACAGAACAACGAACACAATACCGAATAGTGTCAACGACAAACAGATGCCGATGAAAAACTTTAAGCGAGCCATTAGCTGCTCTTCAGTGTAAACGAATGTGTCTTTATTTTGCACAGTTGGCTCCTTGAGGTACTGGAGTAATTTGTTGTACAGCTGCTTTATTAGCGTCATCTTTTGGGGGTCCTAATCGTGGGTCACGTTGACCTTTAAAGATGTGTTCTGGACAAGTACGGGTCACATCACATAAAGGCATTTTACAAAATTCTTTATCCCAGTTAGCTGGGTCTTGGCACGGGTATCTAAATGCCTCCTTGCTGCAAGTGGCTAAGCCAATTGGTAATAAAAGAAGCAGTAAGAGATACCACACTAACTTGCGGTCATTCATTGTTATACTCCCAATACGTGCAGAGCATGTTCGTAGTGTTTAATTCGATCTTCAAGACCAATATAACCACCATTGATAGCTTTGGTTAAACCTTTGATGTCTCCAACGTCTGCAAAGCGGTTCAGGTTATTAGTTTCCCAGAACCAGCAAGCTGACTGAGCAGCACCTTCAAAAGTTTGTAAATATTCAGCAGCCTCTTCAACTGGAATATCAAGAGAAGCTGCAAACCAAGAATAGTTTGACTTTCCTGTCAGTTGAATCAATCCACGACCACAATAGCGATAACCATCTCCAGTCTCTGGTCCACCATTCCCCATACGATTTGCATAAACTAGGTTAGCAATCGCTTCTTGTTTATTTGGCTTTGCTGCATATTCTGCAGCCATAGCGTCAGTTGGGAAATATTTTGGAAAGATCTTGCGAAGAGTCGCAGCCTTGTAATTTAAGTTCTCCTTTAGAACCATAAAGCCACCCGATTCGTGAGCACATTGAGCTACAAAAGCTGCAACACGTTGCGGAGTATTGATTTCATATTCTGGCAAAAGTTGCTCTAAAGCGTGGTGCCAGTGTTGTATATAAGGGTTCTTTGGAAGCAACTGTTTTAGTTGTTGTAATGTTAATTCCATTCTCACCTTCCTATTTTAAATGCACAGTATTATGCACAGTTGTATTTATAATTTCGCTTGACTTTTATTTGATTTTGGGGTAAGATATCCGTGTCGGGTTTGATGATAAGGATTAAATATGAAAGTTTTAATTACTGATGAGTTCAGTACTGTATGGGAATTCGAGTCTGAGTCAGCTTCAGAAATATCTGAAATCGTACAGAAATGGTTGGAAAATAGAGAAGAGACTCCGATCTATGAAATTACCATACAAATCCCTTGACTTTTATACAGTTCTACCTTATAATTAAACTATGGAAAGGGGAAATGTATGTCTCAAGTAACTAATGTCCAAACTCTCTACAAAGTGGTTTTTACCGAATACGAACGTGGTTGGGGTCAAAAGCACTGGGATACTGAATATTATGATAATGAAGACGAAGCCCGTCAACGTGCTATCGACTACAACAACGAACATAATAATGAAAAAGAAGTACCAGATTGGTATGTAATGGCTCGTTATGAAGGAAAAGTTAGCTAAATAGAAATGAGCAGGTAGTCTGCTTGTATGTATTCTTAGGAGTTAAGAAAATGAAAACTGGTATTTTTATTGGGCGATTCCAGCCTGTTCATGAAGGTCACGTCCACGCTCTTGGAGTGGCTGCTTCCCAAGTAGATAAACTCTACATTCTAGTTGGTTCGGCTAATCAATGTCGTTCTATCCGCAACCCTTGGACGTTTCAAGAACGCAAGCAAATGTTACAGTTGAAGCTACACGCTCAACGAATCTCCAACTACGAAATCATCCCACTCAACGATTACCGTTACTCGGACACACAATGGATGTCTGACGTTCGTGCCTCCATTGAACATTATGGTATGGGTTCACCTGTCCTGTTCGGGTACATGAAAGATGGTAACGATTACCTGAAGTGGTTCCCTGAGCTCAAGTTCAAAAGCATCGAGGCTCAGTACTCTATCAATGCCACATCTATCCGTTCTCGCATGTTTGCAGAAAACGATCCAATGATGCCCGAGACTGTTCGTGGCGATTACAATTTTTATGAAAAAGAAAAACAACTGTTCGCTGGGTATCCATTCCCAGAAACCCTTAACTTCAACTGCTCCGATGCAATCCTTGAATGCCAAGGTCACATCTTGCTCATTCAGCGTAAGTTCTCCCCAGGAAAGGGTGCTTGGGCACTTCCAGGAGGTTTTCGCAACCAGCGTGAAACATTTCTCGATTGTGCAATCCGAGAGTTGATTGAAGAAACAAACGTGCGAGTTCCTGAGAAAGTTCTCCGTGGCTCAATCGTTAAGACCGAACTGTTTGACGACCCTGCTCGTTCGTTCGGTATTCCCCGCAACACCATGGCTGTGTACATGCGAATCAGTCCTAATCCAGACGGTTCTCTACCACGCGCCAACGGTGCTGACGATGCTGCTCTTTGCAAGTGGGTGCCACTGACCGACGCATTGAACAACATCGAGATGTACGATGACCACAAGGACATCGTATCAAAGGTCACTGGAGTTATGTCGATTCCAGCCTTCGCAAAAATCGCTTGACTTTAAATCAAAGTTCAGGTATAATTAAACTGTAAACTAAAGTAAGGAGCTTACTATGAAACTGGCTAAAAACATCCTTTTGAATACCGACAGCTACAAAGTTAGCATGTTCAAACAATATCCCGCTGGTACAACTGGCGTCTATTCGTATATCGAATCCCGTGGCGGTCGCTATGATGAAACCGTATTCTTCGGTCTCCAAGCCTTCATTAAGGAGTATCTGCTTGACCCAATTACACAAGCCGACATTGATATTGCTGATGAGATACTCACTGCTCACGGAGAACCCTTCAACCGACAAGGATGGGAATATATCCTACGTGTCCACAATGGTTATCTCCCAGTCGTTATTCGGGCAGTTCCTGAGGGTACAGTGGTTCCTGTTAAAAATGTTTTGGCTACAATTGAAAATACGGATCCAGAATGCTTCTGGTTGACCACTTACCTTGAAACTGTTTTGCTTCGCGCAGTCTGGTATCCTACCACTGTTGCAACTCAAAGTTGGACTATCAAACGTGTCATTCTTGACTACTTGGAGAAAACTGGTGATCCTTCTACTATTGATTTTAAGTTGCACGATTTTGGTGCTAGAGGTGTATCTAGTCTTGAATCTGCCGCAATTGGTGGAGCGGCACACCTTGTCAACTTTATGGGCACTGATACAATTTCTGGGTTACTGTACGCTCGTGAGTTTTATAACGCTGGTATTGCTGGTTTCTCAATCCCCGCCGCAGAACACAGCACAATCACCAGCTGGGGTCGCGACGGAGAAGTAGATGCTTATCGTAACATGCTTACTAACTTTGCTAAACCTGGTAGCATCGTTGCTGTGGTTTCGGATAGCTATGATATTTTTAACGCTGCGTCGAAACTTTGGGGAGAAGAGCTCCGACAACAAGTTATTGATTCTGGCGCCACTGTTGTTATCCGTCCTGACTCTGGTGATCCTGATATTGTTTGCCGAAAACTTGTCCAAATTCTAGGTGAGAAGTTCGGTTACACTACCAACGCCAAGGGTTATAAGGTTCTGAACAATGTTCGAATCATCCAAGGTGATGGTGTTAATGAACACACTATCCGCACTATCCTTGGTGGTTTCCAAGCCTATGGGTGGTCAGCTGATAATATTGCGTTCGGTATGGGTGGTGCTCTACTACAGCAAGTAGATCGTGATACCCAGAAGTTCGCAATGAAGTGTTCTGCTGCTTGCGTCAATGGTGAATGGATTGATGTTCAGAAAGACCCTGTAACTGACTCTGGTAAGAAATCCAAAGCTGGTCGTGTTACTCTTTGGACTAGCGGTGGCGAGTTCCAATCTGGCGTTGAACAACCTAAAGGTTGGACTGACAAAGGTCTTGGTTGGGTTGAAGCCTTGGAAGTCGTTTATCGCGATGGTAAACTTATCCAAGAAATCACTTTCGCCGAAGTTCGTGCAAACTCTAACAAGTAAACCTAAAGGTTTAACAAATACCCCTTTACTTTAATTCGGTAAAGGGGTATAATTATTGTATGGAAAGAATTATGAATTCGGTTGAATCGGAGATTATGGATATCGCGCAGGAAGAATGCGCTGAAGTTATCCAGGCAATTAGCAAGGTTCGTAGGTTTGGCTTTGATGGTAAACACCCTGATAAGACTTTCAATAACCGTGAACATCTTGAAGAAGAAATTGGCGATTTGGTTTGTATGTTTGATCTGATGCGCGAGCACGATATGATTGAATGGTCAAACGTCATTGAGGCTTCTGAACGGAAGCGACATAAACTTAAGATTTGGAGTAATATATCGTGACAATTCGTTGGATTGAAAATGTGAGTATGAGCGACGTTCACCTTGGTCACCACAGCGATCTTGGAGAAAACTGCATGCTCATTCGTATTTCTGATCCAGCTTATGGCTTCTATCCAACAAAGCGTACCTTCAAAGAAGTGTATGAGTTTGAATTTTTGGATGCTGAAGACGAAGACAAGTTTGATGATGACTTCAAAATCAGCGACGCTCAAGCCCAACATCTTGTACAGCTACTGCAACGCGCCATGGCTAAGAGTATGAACGTTCTTGTTCACTGCCACGCAGGTATCTGCCGTTCTGGCGCTGTTACTGAAGTTGGTACAATGATGGGTTTTACTGCTACTGAGCGTTTCCGTCAACCCAATCTTCGCGTAAAGCATAAGATGATGAAGGCTCTTGGCTGGACTTATGATAGCGACGAGCCAAAGACTTCCGTTGGTGGATGGATCTCCGATGGCGGTGTTTGGCTCCCAGATAACGTTGGAGAACAACAATGATTCAGATTGACAATCTCACCGAAGAACAAGTAGAAATGCTTGATATTATGTGGTCGTTGGATTCCATGGATGATTACTTCCAATGGTATGAATCCTTGGATACCTATAACCAAAAGCAAGCAGACCTTCTGCAACGTATGGTCATTCTCGCTGAGCTAGATTCTCTTATCACTGACAATCTTCAAGACGCAAAAGAAGTTCTAAAGAAATTTGCTTTGCACTAAACTTTCAGTTATAATTTAATCATGCAGATCATTCATACATCTTTCAAAAAGAAGAAAACACGCAAACCAACGGCGAAGCAACGAGAGTTGCAAGCTGAATGGGAGAAGCTACTTAAAAAGTATGATACTAAACCTGTATCTAAGAATATTAAACCTGTAGTTCAACCAAAGCCATTCATTCGCGAAACGCAAAAGATTGCCAGCCTACCATTCACTGGTGCTCCATGCACTAAAGCCCCCGAGAAGCGTTACACTGGTACTGCTATCAAAGGTATCGGCACTATGCATAAGTCCAATGCTGTGCCTATTTTCACGGATGAACAAGCTATTGAAATCGCGACTATGCGTCGAGGGTAAATGAACCACTGCCTATTGTTTAACATTGTAACGTGCGAACGTCTAGCTACAAACCGTACAAACGGGGTGTATCGGATTGCGCACGTTCTTCGTGAGAATGGATGGGACGCTGAGGTTATTGATTTTGCTTTAGACTGGTCGTTTGATGAATTAAAAGCACTCACTCTTAGCCGTTGTAATAGTAATACAAAGTTCTTTGGTACAAGCCATCTTTTCGGTTGGTGGGATCCTAAGATGGATGTATTCTTTCAATGGGCTAAAAGTAAATGGGATATTAAGATTATCAGCGGAAGTTCTGTAAACCCATTATTCAACTCTTCAACGATTGATTATTATATTACAGGCTTCGGTGAAGTTGGTATTCTTAATACATTAAAATGGCTATTCAGCAACGGTGAACGACCAAAGTTCTGGTTGAATACTGGTAAGAAGATTATTAATGCTAACATTGATTATCCTTCTTTACCTATGAAAGATCTTTCAATTCACTATGAGGCTCGAGACTTCATTCAACCGACTGAATGGTTAACTATGGAGTTCTCTAGGGGTTGTTTATTTAAATGCGACTTTTGTAATTTTCCACTTCTTGGTGTTAAAGAAGATACCAGCCGCGACGCCGATAATTTTGACTTAGAAATGAGAATGAATTATGATAAATGGGGTGTTAAAAACTACTCAGTGTCGGATGAAACATTTAACGATCGCCCAAGCAAAATAAAAAAGTTTGCAGATGTTTGTGAAAACCTACCATTTGATCCTTTCTTTGCTGGATTCGCCAGAGCTGATCTTCTGATCAATAGACCAAATGATCGAATTGATATGGCGCGTATGGGGTTTCGCGCGCATCATTATGGTATTGAATCTTTCAACCATACGTCAGCATCATCAGTTGGTAAAAAATTTGATAGCGATCGTTTGAAAGAAGGTTTACTTGATGTTAGAAAATATTTCAAAGAAACTGGTAATGGATTATATCGAGGAACATTAAGTTTGATTGTTGGGCTTCCTTTTGAAACAAAAGAAACTCTCTTACAAACAAAACAATGGTTAATTGATAATTGGAAAGGTGAGTCTGTTTTATTTTTCCCATTAATGATTCCAAGTCAAGAACTTGAACATCCTTCAAAGATGATTGATTATAAGAAATATGGTTATCATCTAATACCAGAAGAAGAATATCGTAAAAGATATAACGCCATTGACAATCATTATCATTGGAGGCATTTCGGTGTTGATGGTTATACTTACATTGAAACGCCTTGGGCCAATGATAATATTGATGTATTAGAGGCGAGAGAATTTATCTTTGAGCATTTTTATAATCCAGAGTTTTTCGAAGCCATGGAATGTAAATCTTCTGGTTATGACATGGGTTCTCAAGGATATGGTAAAAAGGGGTTAATTGCTAGGATTGATTCTCCACCATCGAGAGGAATGTATTTTAGACCGAATGATGCATTTATTTTTGATACCAGAAAACGACTATTCGTAGAGAGTTATAAGCAAAGGAAACTATCGTTATGAAATATCCACACAAAATCTCAGTTAAAGAAATCCCAGTTCCAGCTGGGACAATTCAGGTTGTTATTGAAACTGATTATGGAACTCATACCACAAACCATGAGTTTTACGCCGAACCAGATGAGTTTTTAAAATTCTGGAAACCGTTAGTTGATTATTATGAAGGAGTGAAACATGACAAAACAAACATTGACTGCTAATGCAGAACACGCTTTTACAACAATTGAAGGACAAGAATGGTTGAAAGGACTATTACACGATGAGCTCACAACAAATTTGTGCGTTACTTTCACGAAAAAAGATGGGACAGAACGAGAAATGTATTGTACCCTCGCAGAATCTCGCATCCCCGCAGACAAGCAACCAAAGTCAGGGGTGGAGGAAACGACAAATAGCAAGACTGGTGGATCCGCACTACGTGTCTTTGACACCGTCACAAACGAATGGAGATCCTTCCGATGGGACTCAATCAAACGTGTAGAATTTTCTATTGGAGAAATGAATGATTAAACTTAAACCGACAGGCACGAATATAGCTATTATCTTAATTCTTGCCGTTCTTATTCTGATTGGCGCACCCCTTGCTCTTATTTGGGCATTGAATACCCTGTTCCCTGTTTTGGCAATCCCATATACATTGGAAACTTGGTTGGCTGCATTTATTATTCCCGCTGCACTTAAAGCAAAAGTTGAGGTAAACAAATAATGAGTATGTTTTCTACAGAAGAAGATCGCAAGAAGTTTATGGGTGCGATTCAAGAGATGAGTAACTCTTTGCTTCGCATTGAAGCTGAACGTGATTTGATTCGCGAGATTGTCAAAGAGAAATCTGATGAGTTTAAAATCTCAAAGAAGGTTATTAACAAGATCGCTAAGACCTACCATAAACAAAACCGCACGCAAGTAGAAGCCGAGCATGAAGAATTCTTGGAAATCTACGACGAAGCAACCAGTAAAAAAAGTGCTTGACTTTAATTCATAGTCGTAGTATAATTATTCTATAATTTGGAGGATTTATCCTATGGCTACTGCCGCAAAACGTCAAAAACTTATTGAAAAAGCCGATCGTATGATGAAGGGTGTTGAGGTTCAACTCACACCCGAAACATACATGCGCGATCTGTTGTCTGCGTTGAACTATTATAACGCAAACCACGACGACAAAGATAAAAAGAAATGGTTCATCAGCCACTATGCCAAGGTTGATAAAAAGACCGCAGTTGACCTCTTGAAGGTAGATGAATATCACTTCCGATATGCAGGTATCCTTGCACGTCTTCAAGAAGGTGGCTCTGAACTACAAGAAAAAGAACTCAACTACTTCAACGAACGTATTGAGTTTTTGAAATCTCAAATCAACAAGCGTCAGAAGTCTCAAGACAAGGCTGATAGCAAAGCTGCTGCAACTGCTGCTTTGGTTGCCGCTCAACCGTCTATTCAGCAACGCATGGATGAGAAAGCCCATGAACTTGCTGGTGAAATTGAGGGTGCTATTGACGACTTCATTCTTAATAAGAAGTCTGATTTCTCGACGAAGAATTATCTTTTGGCAAACAACGTCTCGGCTCCAATCGCAAAACGCATCGGAGACTTCTTCGTTGGAACTAGTAAAGAATTGCGCGAAGCCATTGAAGGTGACGACAAGCAACTCGTTGAAGGATATTCCCACCTGACTAAGCGTGAACTGAAGAAGTTCGCTGACTTCGTTGATCAGATTATCTCTGATTGTTCTCAAGCTGTTCAAACAGCCAAAGCTACTCGTGCGCCTCGTAAGCGTAAACCTGTGCCTCTGTCCAAGCAAGTTGCTAAGGTCAAGTACATGAAAGAGTTTGCTGAACTTAAACTGAAGTCGGTCAAGCCTGAAGACATGATTGGTGCCAAGGAAGTTTGGATCTACAATACCAAGTATCGTAAAGTGCAAGTGTACAAGTCTGATACTGGTCTGGCTATTAAGGGTACAACCTTGATTGGCTTCGACGTTGTGGATTCTAAGTCTATGACTCTTCGTAAACCTGAAGAATTCTTCAAAGGTGTGGCTATGACTAAGCGTCCTCTGAACGCAGCGTTCAAGACTCTTAAGACTAAACCTGCCACTCCGAATGGTCGCATCAATGAAGAGTGTATTATCCTTGGAGCATTTTAATGAAAGACAGTAACCACGTTCAAGCATTACATAATGCTTTGGCTCATGCTGCCTATGAAGGGTTTGATCTCTACACGTATCAAGACCGTGATTGGGAAGCGTATAGAAATGGTAACAAAGATGCGATGGTAACTAAGACTCGCAAGCATACCGACTATGACCTGACCGTTGCTGCTATGTTTCCCCAGGCTTGGGGTTCAACTGCTCTAGGTTTTGGTGGTATCGGCGGTCAAGCTATCACCACTGCTTACACTATTGTCATTGAGTCTGACTTGGCTGGCCAATATTGTGTTTACTTTGGTGGCAACTTTGCATATCGTATTGATAACCCAAACGAACAGTTCTTCTTAGATATTCAACAAAACCGTATGCATCAGGTTGCTGGTGCCAAAACTCGTTACGAAAGAACCAAATGATTCTTGTAGACTATTCCCAAGTGGCATTGGCCACAATCCTAACCTTCCAGCGTGAGTTGAAGGGTACTGAGTCTGAGGTCAAGAATCTTATTCGTCACGTAACTCTGTCCACAATCAAGTCATACAAGAAGAAGTATGGCAAAGAATATGGTCAGATTGTAATTGCCACTGATGGTCGCAAGTACTGGCGCAAAGAAGTATTCGAGCACTACAAAGCAGGTCGCAAGAAAGCACGTGATGCTTCTGACTTGGATTGGAAACTCATCTTTGATACTCTGTCTGAACTACGCGAAGACCTTCGTACTCATTTCCCTTATAAGGTTGTGAGCGTTGATCGAGCAGAAGCTGACGACATCATTGCTGTTCTTACAGAGTGGTGTCAGCATAACGAACTGGTACAAGAAGGTTTGATGGAAGAAGCTCAGAAGGTTCTGATTCTTTCTTCAGATAAAGACTTCAAGCAACTACAACTTGCTCCGTTCTCGTCAGGTAATGTCCGTCAATGGGCACCTATGCAGAAAAAGTTTATCCAAGCGTCAAAGCAAGAGATTATCAACTTTACAATTGAACATATTGTTAAGGGTGATGCTGGCGATGGCGTCCCAAACATTCTATCTAAAGATGATGTCTTTGTTAAGGGTGAACGACAGAAGCCTGTTAGTGCTAAGAGGCTTGAAGAATTTTATGAGAAAGGTATTGATGCCTGTCGCAATGATGAAGAACGTAGAAATTGGCAACGCAATGCTACTTTGGTTGCTTTCGATAATATCCCGAAAGATGTCAAAGAAGAAATCGTACAAGCGTACCTAAATAGCAAACCGAAGAACGATAAGATGGGAATCATGAATTATTTGATTGAACATCGTTGCCGTTTGTTGTTAGACGACCTTGAGGATTTTTAATGAGAAAATATATCACACAAATGTTAGACGAGATTAACGAAGATCCGTCTAAACTTGAAATGTACAAGAACGATGCTGCTTTAAGAATTGTTCTTACTCACGCCTTTGTTCCTGAGAAGAAGTTTATTCTTCCTGAAGGTGAACCACCGTTCAAACCTGCAGCTGAACCTATGGGTATGACGCCAACTAATCTTTTCAACGAGTTGCGAAGAATGTATGTTTTCTGTCGAGAAGATTTGAAGCCTATCAAGCGTGAAAGTTTGTTCATTAGTTTCCTAGAAGGTATTCATCCAACTGAAGCGAGAATGATGATTGCTGTTAAAGATCAAGAACTTCATAAAGTCTACCCGAAGATCACTAGAAAATTGCTAGAGAAGCACGGGTTGCTGACTCCGAAAGAGAAAAAAGAAAAGCAAGAAACTGCTTGATTTTAATTCAAGGTTGCGGTATAATAAAAGTATGGAAAGTGAGGACTTTTATGAAACCTGCAATCTTAATTCTCAGCGTTGTGGCGACACATGCTATGGCTCTAGACTTTAATACGGAATGGGCTAAGTTCAGTGGCGATTTCGCCAAGCTGAAACCATCCGCAGTTAAGCCTGCGGTTCATGCCTCTCCGCAACCAACTGAAGATTCTCTGATGTTGGTTGATCCTAAGTCACCTGACCGTCTTGGGTTGAGGTTATCTGACCCCGCTATGCGCGATAAGGTAACTTCTCTGTACCAGAGACCTGATGTTGTTGTATATTCAACCACAATTCGTTAATTGGAGATCTATATTATGAAAAAGTTGATTCTTGTTGTTGCAATGGCTGGTATTCTATCCGCCTGTTCCACTACTAAACTGTCAGACGTTGACCCAGTGTCAACTGACGCAGTCAAGTACACTCAAGACTTTGGTAAGGTTGAAGTGACCTTCAATGACAAGGGTGATTGGGATCTAGTAAAGTCGTCTGGTACATCTTCTGTGCCTATTGACGTTGACGCTGGTCTTGAACAAGCAATGAACATTGCCACTCTCCGCGCCAAGCGTAACATCGTTGAGTTCATCAACACTGACCTGAAGTCGTCAAAGTCCACCGAGGCTCTGACCAACTCTTTGGCTAAGAATGTTTCGTCAGAAGACGGCAAGTCCCAAGAACGCGCTGCAAGTATCGCGACGCAAGTACAGGAAAAGATTTCTGTTCAAGCCGATGGTCTGTTGAAGGGTGTGTATGTTGTAGAACGTAAGATCTCTTCAGATAAGAAGACTGTGGTCGTGACTGTTCAAGTTGATAAGCGTTCAATGCGAGCAGCTAACCAACTTCGCTCGAGCCTTGGACAATGAAAAAGCTCTTACTGATTGCTTTGTTTACATCGTTTTCGGTACAAGCCAGTGATGTTCTAACTGTACAGGCTTCTGGTGAGGGATATACCTGTAGACAAGCATTGGATAATGCGAAGCGTTCAGCTTTAGAAAAAGCCAACGGCTCTTTTCTTCACTCAGTTGAACGTGATGTTAATGGTAAGTACACTTCAAAGGTTGAAGAATATAGTGGTGGTGTGATTAAGTCGTTCAAGTATCTTCGCGATGATTGTACATATGTTATTATTGAAGCGCAGGTTGCTCGTCGTTCTAACATAGTGCAGTTTACTGACGTTGATGTTAAAACCGATCAGGTGATCCATATACAAGGTATTAAAGACGAACAAGATCGCAAGCAAAAAGCAGTCAAGCTGATTGATAATCGTCGAGAGGCTATCTACTTTCAACCATCAGATACTTCTATGCAGTTAGTTGATGATGGTGTAAGCGTTACTCTTTCTGGTAAATTTGCATTCAAGGATAAGTGGAAGTCTGACTACAAAGACATCCGCGAAATGTATGGTTGGTTTAACCTTCCTTCATTTGCCGTTGATGAGGTTATATTGATCACTGGCTTGGATGAGAATGATAAACCCGTATTCACTCGCAAGATTGTCGGTAACGATAGTTGGAGAATGTGGTACATCACAAAGTATGGGGTTAATCGTTCTGTCGAAGTGCGAATCCATGAAACTGATCCAGTCAGGATGAGGTTTAATGTCAAGATGGAAGAAATTGAACGTGTTAAAAAGTTTATGGTAGAAGTGATATGAAAAAGAAGTGGATTGATGCGTTCATGGATACAGCTGAGCGATTTGCCCAGCTTAGTTCAGCTAAAAGATTGAAAGTTGGCGCAGTTGTTGTAAAAGACAACCGCATCATCTCTATCGGTTATAACGGTACACCTGCTGGTTGGGATAACTGCTGCGAGGAAGATATCTATGATGATAACGGTGATTGGTTGAAGAACCAAACAAAGGCTGAAGTCATTCATGCAGAAGCCAACGCGATCGCTAAACTGGCACGTGATGGTGAATCGGGTCTCGGTGCAGATATTTTCATCACTCATGCTCCCTGTGTTCAATGCGCAAAGATGATATATGGAGCTGGGATCAAGAACGTGTGGTATCGTGAATCGTATCGTGATGACGCAGGTGTTGTCTTCCTTGAGAAGTGTGACATCAAAGTTTTTAAAAATATTTTGAAAAAAGATTGACTTTTATTCAAAACTGAGTTAAAATTTGTATAAATAGTTCTACTGACACTGAAGAGTGTTGGTAGAAAAACGTAAAAAGTCCTTGACTTTTAATCAATTAAAGGGTATAATTCTTCTATGAATTCGATAGTGTTAAATTCCAGAATGCATAAACAGCTTCCGCAAGTAGCTGGATGGAATTGCTCACGCCCACAGTTTGCCTTTGGTACAACTTATGCGATTG
>VFQS010000553.1_pt1 | contig 40410 bp, 37 predicted proteins | sample 3512361 | NCBI WGS metagenome assembly VFQS01 (sample SAMN10412375, study PRJNA504923) | tailings metagenome | isolation source: Relicate 1 Philex TSF3 active mining | place: Philippines
TCCATCAGGCTGTGTTGGGTAAGGAAGTGCAGGAAAGTGCGTATGGGTACCGGGCCGTGTACTGCTTGCAGGCCTTCCATGGTCCAGGCCGCCCAGGCAGCGTATTCCTGGGCTTTGTTGCCGATATGTTTCTGCTCGCCAAAGAACGCGACGTGCTGCACGATGACCCATTCGCTACCGCAGTCCAGGAGTAGATCTAGGGTCGTTTCAAAGATGCGACCGTTGGCGGCTACATACCGGAGCGGGTACTTTCGGAAAGATTGGCGGGCGGGAAATTGGGTATCGAGATAGTGCTGCCAGGCTATGGCAGCAGAGATCAGGTCTCCGGCCTGGAAAGCGGATTCGGGTGCGTAGGCAGCCTGGATGTCGGCGGCCATGGTTTCGAGTTCGGACGCCGGATATTCGGGATAGAACGCGGTCAAAAAAGCGTTCAGGGCCTCTGCGGAGGGGGGATCGTGTGCGAAGAGAGGGGGGGTGATGTAAGGAGGGCGAAGCGGGCCCGGGGACAAGGGGTTGCTCGGGCTTTTCTCCCGGCGGGGGTCAATCAGCAGCGGGAGATGGTCTTTCTTTCCCGCTGCTGGGGCGAGGAAGCGCGCGGGGGGTTCGACGAAGGGCCGTGGCTCGAGTTCCCGAGGCATTTTTAGGCGCATGACCTGTATGGGCAAGACGCGACCCTTCCAATCCCAGGGGCTTTCCGAGTGGTCTGGGTCGAGCACGGGCAGGTTTTCCTCGCCGTGGTGCCAGGCGCGGCTCAGCCACTTGGTAGAAGGTTTGTGGCCCATGGGAAACACGAGGTAGTCGCGGGCGCGGGTGATGCCCACGTAGAGCAGGCGATTTTCCTCTTCCAGTGCCCGTCGGCGCCGTTGGGTATACACCGGACTGGCGAGGATGGCTTCGTAGAGCGGGGTTTTAGCGTATTGACCGCCGTAGGGATTGACCCAGTACCGCACTTTGCGACCGTCCAGCAGGTGTTCGAGGTCTATTTCGGGGCGGTCGAAAGCGATGTCGAGGCCCCAGATATCTACGCGGAGTTCGTTATCGAGGTTGTTGCAGAGGACGATGGGCCATTCCAGCCCTTTGCTTTTGTGGTAGGTGAGTACGTGCACTGCATCCTGGCTTTCACCGGAGGCTTGTAAGTCGTGTCCTCTGGCTTCCAGGGTGCTGACCCAAAGCAGGAAGCCGCCGAGGGAAGCGGCGGTCTGTAGGCGGTTGCAGGCGTCTTCGTATTGCAGGGCGAGTTTGCGGAGCATTTCCAGATTGTCGAGGCGCTGTGCGGGATTCCCCCAGGAAGCGGCTATGCGGCGCAGTCCGAGTTCGCTGAGCAGCAAATCGAGCAATTCAGAACTGGAGAGTTCGGCAGCGCGGGTACGGAGTTTGTCCAGGGTTTCGATGATGGAGTACTTCCGGCCCCAGCGCAGGGGCTTCTGGTCGGTCTCGACGGCCTCCAGATAGGCAAGGCGTTCCTCGATAATCGTCTCGATAGGTACTTTCGCGGCCAGCAGGAGGATTTCGGCGACGGAGAGGCTGTCTTGATAATGCAGGAGATATTTCATGCAGGCGAGTACGAGCCGGGCTTCTGCGGTTTGGGCGAGGCCGGCGCGGGCAATGGTAGCCCGCAGCCCTGCGTGGTTGAGCGACTCTGTCATCAGGAGGCAGTCCTGGTTGCTGCGGCAGAGGATAGCGACATCGCCGGGGCGGGCGGGGCGGGGTGTTTTCTCGCCTTTAGGCAACACGTAGATGGGGCGGGCCAGGAGATCGGCAAGGGTATGTGCGATACCATTTTCCATCCAGGGCTTGCCGGGTGCCCGTTTTCCCTCATCGGCGTCAGTAGGCGAGAAGTCGAATTTCCACAGGAAGAGGGCGTCTTCCATTTGGTCGGGGTCTTGGGTGCGCGTCCGGCGGGCTTCCAGGGCGACCTGGTTTTCGGGGAGCTGGGGGAAAGCCCGGCAAAAGATGGCGTTGGCTGCGTGTACGAGGTCTTCGCGGGAGCGCCAGGAGTTGGTCTGTATGTCTTCGTCCCGTATGCCACCCGTATGCTGGATGATGGCCTGCATCAGTTCGGGTGCCGCCCCGCGGAAGCCGTAGATAGATTGCTTGGGGTCGCCGACCCAAATCGAGTGCCGCGCCAGTTTCGAGAGTTTGAGGAAGAGTTCCAGTTGCAGGGGGCTGGTGTCTTGAAATTCGTCCACCAGGAGCAGGTCCAGTTCTTCGGAGAGGGTTTCGCGCACGCCAGGCTGGTCGAGGAGCCGGTTGACGAGGGCTTCCATATCGGTATAGTCAATGAGCCCCCGTTTTTGCTTGTAGGCCTGGTACTCTTCGAGGGCGGCTATGGCGAGGTCGAAGAGCTCTGAGATAAATTCGCGGATATCCCGGTGAAAATCAGGGTTTCGGGTGTGCGTGCGGGCGAACGCTTTGAGGGGTTCTATGTCGTCCCGGCTTTTGGCGCCGGGGCTCAGCTTGCACAGTTCTGCCCACTGGGGCCAGGGGAGCGTGCCCCGGAGCCGGAGGGTATTTTTCAGGGCTTCCAATCTGGCCAGTACTTCGCCGGTGGTTTTGGTGGTGTCGCCGTTGGCGCGGATGCGGGCCATCGCCTCATCTATCCGGTGTTGGAGGGTGGGATGTGCTGTCTCTGCGAGCCCGCTTTCGGTGGGTTCGAGAAATGCTTCAAAGGAAGAGAAAGAAAAATCGCGGCTCGCTTCCAGCACCGCTCTCGAAAAATTATTGGAGCGGGCCAGTTCCGTGAGCTTGCGGACTTCGAGGCGCCAGTCGTCTGCTATACCAAAGCGGTCGCAAAGGGCCTGCATCTTTTCGGAGCGCTCTTCGTCCAGGGTCATGGACAAAGACTGGTTAAAGAGCGTCTGCTGGTCTTCGTCTGCTACGATGGATACTTCCGGGGATACGCCAGCTTCGTATGCGAAGCGGCGCAATAACTTGACGCCCAGGCCATGTACAGTGCCAATCAGGGCATTGGTCAGGTCTTCTGCCTGCTGGGTGAGGCCGCTTTCCAGCAAGCGCACCCGCACGCGCTCCTGAAGTTCGGCCGCCGCTTTTTGGGTAAACGTAGTGGCTATGATTCCTTGAGCGCGGACACCCTGCTGCAACAGGGCAGCCATTTCGCTGGTGAGTCGGTGCGTCTTGCCGCTACCGGCACCTGCGGAAATGATCTTCAGGTTCATTGCTTCTTGTTTAATAGACTTGTTGGGAGGGATCATCGCGGGGTCAAAAATGCCTCATTTTTTGGTATTTTCCACCTTTTTGGAGGTATATTAGGAGCCTTTGAAAGGATACTAGACTTTGGACACCCCCTCTGTAGCGATGCTGGTTACGGACAAAGGCGGGTGAAATTCTGTTCAAAAAAACTATTTGTTCTGTTGGTTTTTTAGCTTGCGTACAGCGAAGGCTGTTTTTTCGACGCTGTTAGGGCGAAGGGGCGCCCTTTTTTTGTTTCTTTTTTTGGGCGAGCAAAAAAAGAAAGTAAGCAGAGAACGAATGGTCAGATAGTTGACAAATGCCCGGGGCAGCGATGGAGATTTTCCCTCAACCCCCTAAATAGTTGCCAAATCTGAACTACATTCCCCCTCTACCCCTCCTCCCGCGCCGCCGTCGCCTCTACAAATCCGCGCACCTCTTCCAGGGCCTCACGGTGCTCTGTGGCCGGCAGCTCCCCTTTGGCGAACTTTACGAGGTCGGCGCGGCGCAGCAGTTGCGACAGGCGACCCTCCCAGTCCCGGGGGATTCCCCGGCTTGCAAACTGGCGCTCTATCTCCTCAGTAGTGGCCTCGAGGGCATTGAAGTTGTAGCGCAGCGACAGGTACTCGCGCAAAATATGCGTCAACTCGCTTTGATACATTTTGAAATTGCCGCTAAGGAGGTAATCCGAGGCAGCGAGCGCAGCGAGCTTCTCCAGGGCGATTTCGTGGGCAGGGGGCGGGGCGACAGGCGGGGCCACGGGCAGGGGAGCGGGGCGGCGCAGGCGGCGGTACAGGCCATAGCCTGCCGCGAGAAGCAGGAGCAGAACCCCCACCCACCAGAAGTCGCTGAGGCGCAAGGGCTCCCGCACGATGTCCTTGATGGGCCGCAACTCGCCGCCTTCCGGCAGCGTGCTGCGCACGTGTAGCGCCAGGTCGTTGGTGGTGATGCGGGTGTTCACTCCCTCGTCCACTACTTCGACAGGGATGGGCGGCAGGCGGAAGTGGCCGGTATCAAAAGCAGTCAGGATGTACTCCTGAGTGTAGTGGATGTCGGAACGGCCCTGTTCCGAGCGCAGGGGCGCCGTTTTCCGGCGCTCTATATCGGAAATGGCGTCCAGGGTATCTATCCCGATTTTGCCGAGGGTGGCGCCCGGAGGCAGCCATACGTCCAGGCGTAGGCGCAATGGGTCACCGACGCGAATAGAGGTGCTGTCAAGCCGCGCCTCAGCGCGGTATTGTGCTCCGAGCGCCAACGGGAGCAGGGCAAGAAAGAACCCAAGGACTCGAAGGGGAGCTATCCGATTCATTGGCCTGCTCTTTTTTGGAAAAATTGCAGCAATGCCTGGATGTAGGACTCATGGGCGCGGATATCTACGGTATCCGCCCCGGCGCGCAGGAAAGCACCCTTGAAGTAGCGGCCGTATGCCCGGAATCGCTCGGCATAGCGGGTACGCAGCGCTTCCGAGCCCGTATCCAGCCAGGCGATGGTTCCGGTTTCCGGGTCTTCTGCTTGTACCAGGCCCATGTCGGGCAAGGTTTCGTCGCGCAGATCGGATACGCGCACCCCGATGAGGTCGTGGCGACGGGCGGCGATGCGAAGGGCATCCTCGTAGCCTTCTGTCAGGAAGTCGCTCAGCACAAAGCCGATACAGCGCTTTTTGATGACGTGCTGGAAATATTCCAGCGCCACTCCGAGGTCGGTGCCCCGTCCTTTCACCTCAAAGTCCAATAGTTCGCGGATGATGCGCAGGATATGCCCCCGCCCCTTCTTTGGGGGGATGAACAACTCGACCCGGTCGGTGAACAGCAGCAATCCCACCTTGTCGTTGTTGGTGATGGCCGAAAACGCCAACAGGGCGCAGATTTCCGCCACCACTTCGGATTTGAACTGGCGCACCGAGCCGAACAGGGAAGAAGCGCTGGCGTCGGCGAGCAACAATACCGTCAGTTCGCGCTCTTCTTCGTACACCTTCACGTGCGGTTCCCCCGTGCGGGCCGTGACGTTCCAGTCTATGTTGCGCACATCATCGCCGTACTGATAACTGCGCACTTCACTGAACGACATACCGCGCCCCTTAAAGGCGCTGTGGTACTCCCCGGAGAACAGGTGCCGGCTCAGGCCTTTTATCTTGATTTCTATCTTGCGGACTTTATTCAGCAGTTCGGAGGTCTCCATACGCAGGGTCAGGGTACTTCTACAATATTCAGGATACGGTTGATGATGTCTTCCTGCGAAATATTTTCCGCTTCGGCCTCGTACGTCAGTCCGATGCGGTGGCGCAGCACGTCGTGGCAGATGCCGCGGATATCTTCCGGCACCACGTAGCCCCGGCGTTTGAGGAAGGCCTGGGCTTTGCCTGCCAGTGCCAGGTTGATGCTGGCCCGTGGCGAAGCACCATAGCTGATGAGGCCTTCCAGGTCGGACAGGCCGTAATCGCCGGGCTTGCGGGTGGCGAAGACGAGGTCTATGATGTAGCGCTCGATTTTCTCGTCCATATACACCTTGTGTACCGATTGGCGGGCCTTCAGGATATCTTCCGGCTGCACGACCGGCTCGATGTGCTCGCCCGGGTTTTCGCCCGTCAGGTTGCGGCGCACGATTTCGCGCTCTTCCTCCTTGCTGGGGTAGCCAATCTTGACCTTGAGCATGAAGCGGTCCACCTGTGCCTCCGGAAGGGGATAGGTACCTTCCTGCTCAATCGGGTTCTGCGTGGCTAGTACGAGGAAGGGCTCCTCCAGGCGGAAGGTCTCGGTACCGATCGTCACCTGCCGCTCTTGCATGGCTTCGAGCAAGGCACTCTGCACCTTGGCCGGGGCACGGTTGATTTCGTCGGCCAGGATGAAATTGGCAAAAATCGGGCCTTTTCGGACGGAAAATTCGTTCTTCGCCGGGTTGTAGATCATCGTGCCCAATACATCCGCCGGCAACAGGTCGGGCGTGAACTGTATGCGGCTGAACCGCGCGTGAATAGATTGCGCCAGTGTCTTGATGGCCAGCGTTTTCGCAAGACCAGGCAGACCCTCCAGCAATACATGGCCCCGCGTGAGTAGGCCCAACAGCAGGCGCTCTACCATGCGCTCCTGCCCCACAATGACCTGGGCTGTTTGCGCCTGCAAGCGCGCGATAAACGCACTGTCTATGTAAATTTGCTGATTTATCGATTCAATATCAATTGAATGCATATAAATTGTATTTTATATTGATATTTTAAAAATATAGTTTTCCGGAACCCCGTTCTCCGTCTCCCCGGGGGGATTTTTCTCTCCTTCGAGCAGTTTTTTTCGATCAAAGAGAGGTTTAATCGGGGTCGTATCTTTTAAAACTTTGAACTCTGGTTTATCCGGCTTCTCCGGTTTCAGCGGCCTTTGGGTGGTATCGCGTTCAAAAAACGCCTCGGCGATGAGGATGGAGTCGGCGAGGCGGTTGGCCTCTTTGAGCAGTTCGTCGCGGCAGCCGTCTATTTTAATACGCGTGTAGGCACTCACCCGCTCTTCCACTTCTTTATCTATCAGAGCCTGCACGTCCTCGGCACTGTATTCTTCCCGAGTGAGGCAGGCGCTGGGCAGAAGGAGGAGAGTCAGGAAAAAAAGCAGTCCATAATTCCGCTTAAAGCGGCAAAAATACCTGAAAACAGCGTTCTGTGCCATGGTATGATAGGTGATTAATTGTTTTTTCCCTGGTATTTGGCGCGCAATTTTTCTTCTTCGCTGCGGCGTACGAGGAGGACGGAGTCCAGCAGGCGCTTCAACTCGGGTTCCCGCTGTGCCTTGCACGCGCTGTCGAGTTGCGGCCCCAGCCCGTTGACCCGGCGAAGGTACAAGGTATCTACGAGGTCGCGCTGGGTGAGGGTCAACTTGAGCGGGGGCGGTTCCGAACAAGCTCCGAGGGCAAGCAGGAAGACAAGGGCCAGGCCCCTCATAGGTGAAGGACGGCAGGGAGGCTTGGTTCGGAAGGGGGGCGTATGCGGGTACATCATCCTTACAGTACTTTTCGACGGAGTTCGAAATGGGAGCCGAGATAGACTTTGCGCACCATATCGTCAGAAGCCAGCTCTTGTGCCGTGCCCGATTTCATGATGGAGCCTTCCACCATGAGATAGGCGCGATCGGTAATGGAAAGGGTTTCCTGCACGTTGTGGTCGGTGATGAGGATACCGATATTTTTTGTCTTGAGCTTGGCCACAATAGACTGGATGTCCTCCACGGCGATGGGGTCTATGCCAGCAAAGGGTTCGTCGAGCAGGATAAAATTGGGATTGGACGCCAGCGCACGGGCGATTTCCGTCCGCCGCCGCTCGCCCCCCGAGAGCGTATCGCCCCGGCTTTTGCGCACCTTCTGCAGGCCGAACTCCTCTATGAGCTCTTCCAGTTTTTCCTTTTGCTCCGGTTTTTTCAGCGGGGTCATTTCCAATACGGCCCGAACATTATCTTCTACAGACAACTTGCGGAATACCGACGGCTCCTGGGGCAGATAGCCAATGCCGCGGCGGGCCCGCAAGTACATGGGCAGGTCGGTGATTTCCTCATCGTCTAGAAACACCTTGCCTCCGTTGGGTTTGATAAAGCCGACGACCATATAGAACGTAGTCGTTTTACCCGCCCCGTTGGGCCCGAGCAGACCTACGATCTCGCCCTGGTGCACCTCGATGCTGGCTTCCCGGACGACCGTGCGCGGCCCGTACATCTTGAATAGTTTTTCGCTGTGCAGGATCATGGGCGCTCAATCAATATAGACGATTTTATTCACAAAGCGGAACCCCAGGGACAGCTCAAAGGTGACGTTGGTGATTTGCCGCTGCGGGATATCAATAACATTTGAACCCCCAAACGGGTTCGGATTGATGACGTTGGGGATGAGTGGTTGGTTGTATTGTTTGGTAAAATCCGGGTTGATGGTAAATTCCAGCATCATACCGACCAGTTCCGTGAACGGCAGTTCGATACCCCCTCCTGCAATCGCCCCGTAATTAAAGCGGTTGACGTACTCGTCAAACGGGAAAATCGGTACGAGATATGCGCTGAGATCTTCGGGTCGGAGGTCGGTGCTTACGGTGTAGTCGCCGCGAATACCCAGGATATAATACAGTTTTTTATCCCCGCGGAAATCGAATTTCTGCTTGGCCCCCAACGAAACAGAGGCATTGTTGAACAGAAAGGGCCAGGAGAAAGACGGTGCTTCGACCTGACGGCCATCGGGCAGGGTAAAGACAGAGCGATAGGTGCGTATGGCACTCCCTTTGACATGGTAGCCCCCCTGTGCGAAGAGGGCCAGCGGCTCGTCTTCTTCCGCGGTTTCAATGAATATCGCCCCGTGCGGCCGCAGCAGAGGCTCCTGCTGGAAACTATTGTCCCAGCGCTGGCTCGCCACGGTGAGCCCCCCTTTCAGCCCAAACGCATAACTCTGCGCGCTGCCGACTTGCCAGCCCACCAAAAACATACCCGCGATACAAAACAGGCGACAAATAACTCCCTTCTTGCCCATAATGCTTGATTTTGTGCAAAGGTAGGGTGTTATAGCAGAATTACCCGTTTTTTTGTGAAAGCAGGCCGAGACAAAATGCGATCCAAAACCTATTCTACCCGCAGCGCTACGCCCGGTACAATCACGTCGTTGTACAAGCGGTTCATGGTTTTGAGCTGTTCAACCGACAACTCGTACTGCCGGGCGATAGACCAAAGGGTCTCCCCCGATTTCACTACGTGGTATCGCTGTACCACCGGTTGCCTCGGAGTGACCGTTCCGGGATCGGCCGGTGCTGCCCCCATGGGCGTAGTAGGTTCCGCTTCAACCCCCATAGGCTGTTTTACCTCTATGGGTACGGAAGAATAAGGCTTCAACTGCCTGACCTTGGGAGTCGGCTGGAAGAATGGATCCGCTTTGCCGTTACTCGCCGTCGTAGTCGTAGGAACGGGGCCGGTATGTTGCAGAAGACCAGGGCGCAGCGCAGGTGCTTTATCTACGCGCCCTCCCTTGAGTTTCACCATTTCCCCAGACGCTACTTCGACGCCTTCCGAGAGGCGGTTACGGTGGTACAGGCCCTCTACAGACAGGCCATACTGCCCGGATATATCGGCCATCAATTCGTTGGGGCGCACCCGATGCCAGTCGGGAACGGACTTTCCACGCTTTTTTTCCGACGAGGGGAGCGCTTTTTTCAGGTACGTCAGCACGCGCGACGGATGGTCCGAAAAAGAATTGTAGCACCAAAGTGCCAGGGGGTAAACGCCCGCCCGATACCTGCCTTTGTCCGTAGGCTGTTCAATGCTCCGTATCCAGCGCATGGCCAAGGGGGACAGTACGGCTAACTCGGCTCCCGGGCGCAGCGACAAGCGCGGCGCGGGATTCGAAGCGATTTGCTGCATGGCCAGGGCATCGTAGCGGTACAGCTCCAGCGACTCGATAATGTGGATGAGCTTATGGTGGTAATCCTTGTCCGTCGCATAGCCCGCCTTCCGCAACCCTCGCGCCCAGGACTTGTAATCCAGTGGATCCAGTTCGAAGAGAAACCCGTAGCGATCCTGTTTGGTCGGGTCGCGGAGAAACTCGGAATGGGCGTAAAAGCTCGTTTCAGCCGCATCGAATTGGCGGAAACACGATTTTATCAGACGACCCTGCGCATCGTACTCGTCGTCGTCCTTATAGTACGTTGGACCATCCCACACGCCCCCGCATTTTATACCGAAGTGATTGTTGGCAAGAACGGCCAACTCGCCTGTGCCCCAGCGGGATTCCAGGATGGCCTGACCCAGTTTGATACTGACCGGTACGCCCGCCCGGCCCATCTCCTGGACGGCAAGGTTCAGGTACTTGTTCGCATATTCGAGCTTCGCTTCCCGATCCTGGGCATTTACAGAAAAATACCAGGTCAAGGAAACGACCATCCAGAGGTATCCTTTCGTTTGCATATTTGATGTTATCTATACCTAAAGCTCGGACTTGATTCGGAAGAAAACATCGGGAAGACCGGGCGGTCCTTTTTTCCACCTGGCATTTTTCTCTTCACAAGTCTATCGAAACAACGCTTTACTAAGTTCGCTTCTCATAATAAGCAGGTTAAATGTACATCTTTTTCTCAAAGAATGTGTTTATCATGCGATAATATTCTTTTTTTTGCCGCTATAACGGCAATAAAGATCTACAGGGTTGACTTTAACCTGTTTTTTCCTCTACTTTTGTATTCTAATTGAAAAAAGTAGCTTTGAGAAAGTTGGATAACTTTGGCCACCTCGGGCAAATCGTCCGGGAGCACAGGCAAGCCAGCGGGTTGAGTCGCATGGAATGTGCGCGCCTCGCAGGTATCGGTAAAACAGTCTTGTATGATATCGAACACGGAAAGGCCTCCGTGCAACTCGATACGTTGCTCAAACTGTTGAATGTTTTAAACATATCCCTCTCCCTTTCCAGTCCCCTCCTGATGCAACAGTCAAGGCCGAACACACCTTAAGGGAAAGGCTATGAGTCAGTGTCCAATCACCTATGCGTCGTGCAGCCCCGAGAAATACAGCCAGCAGGGGCTAAAAAAGCTCAATCGGGGCCTCAGTCTGCTGCTACCGTTCGACGCGTCTAAAATCATGCACTCCTCCGATTCAGGCATATCGAACGCGGTGTGGCCCTTCGCATCGGCACTCGGCCGGGTAAATGCCCGGCGACAGAGCATGGAGCCGGTTCGGCACAAGGGAAAGTTCTTCTTGTTCCCTCCCTCGAAGCAGTATGCCCAAATCCCTCAAAACCTGGACCTAAGCCTCCGACTGGCCCAGTGCCTCGGGCTGCCCGTACCTTTCCACGGGCTGATTCACGACGAAGATGGAACCATGACCTGCTTCGTGGAACTTCCTGCCACCGTACAATGCCTCCACCAGATTTCTGCCCGGCACGAACAGGAAAATTCCCTCGAGTTTCTCGTAGCCCGTATAGAAGAAAGCTGCACGTTTCCTGTCCTTGAGAAATACAAACTCTTCCAGCGCGTCCTGTTCTCCTGGCTGACGGGATTTGAAACCCAGGACATCTCCTGTTTTGCCTTCCAAAAAGTAGCCCATAAAGTCGAGCTGGCACAAGCATCTCTTTTTTTCAACAGCATACTACCCCTCGGAACCTCAGAAAGAGAATTCGGCTTGTCTGTGGGTGGGAAAAAACGGGGGTTCAGCGCTTCGGACTTCCGGGAGATTATTGCGCGCGACCTCCTCGGCCTCAATGCGGAAACCGTAGAGTTCTTAATATCCGGCTTCCAAAAAAATTACCTACCCTGCCGGGAACTCGTCATGGAAAGTTTTCTCAGCGAAGACTTAAAAGAACAGTACCTCGACGTAATAGTCGGACGCCTGAGCCGCCTCAACGCTTGAGGCCGGCTTTATCGAAAATCAGACGCATTCCGTCAAAAATCATCGCAAATGAATCCGGAATGTTCTATATTAGGCTTGTGGGTGAGAAAATATTCCTTCTCCCTAACGCTGCTCTTTTCACCCTCTAATGCCTGATGAGCGATGAAAAAATGGAACCTCCAAAAACTCGATAAATACCGCCGTTTCTTCAGCGAGCGGGATTTTTGGGCAAAACTTGGCCGGTACGCCCGACGTATAGGGCTCAAGGCTGTCTATACCGCCCTGCTCATGTTTTACGCCTACCAGCGGAAAGAAACCCCTTTTTGGGCGAAAAACATCATTCTCGGCGTACTGGGCTACCTACTCGCCCCGCTGGACTTTCTCCCCGATCTGGCCCCCATCATCGGATTTACCGACGACATAGGCATCCTCACCGTCGGTCTCGTCACTATCGCTTCTTATGTGAACGACGATGTACGCGCCAAAGCCAGGACCAAAATAGGGCAGTGGTTCCCCGACTACAACAAAGAGGAAATTATTGAAATTGAATCAAAACTGAGCAAAGAGAACGGCACAGAGGGTCGGTCGGATTCCCTTCATAACCAGCCCTGACAAAAAAAGTGCCAAACGCAAGAAGGTATATTTTAGGACAGCAAACGCCATCTCCAAAATATACCCTCTTTACACGCTGGTTAGTGCGCGTATCAACGCATGCCTTGAATCAGCACCGTGACCTTATTTTGCAATACTTCGATGAACCCGCTGCTGATCTGGAAAGAAAGCTGCTTGCCCGGCTGATCCACTGTTTTCAGCGAGCCGGACTCCCCATCGAAATACAAACTCTCGCCCGTTGCCGTGACTACGGCAATCGTACCGGATTCCAGCGCCGACACAATAGGGGCGTGGTTCTGAAGCACCTGGAACTGCCCCGATGCGCCCGGAACCTTGATGGATTGTATCGTTCCGCTGAATATTTCACGCTCAGGAGTGAGCATTGTCAAGTTCATCATGGCAAAGTCGGGATTTAAGCAACTTCCGCAAGCATCTTTTTGCCCGCTTCCATTACTTCGTCAATAGTACCTTTCAGGTTGAACGCTGCTTCGGGATATTCATCCGTCTCGCCATCCATGATCATGTTGAAACCGCGGATGGTTTCTTCAATAGGCACCATCACACCCGGGATACCTGTGAATTGCTCGGCCACGTGGAAAGGTTGCGACAGGAAGCGCTGTACGCGACGGGCGCGGTGTACCACCAGTTTGTCGTCGTCAGAAAGTTCTTCCATACCGAGGATGGCGATGATGTCCTGGAGTTCCTTGTAGCGCTGCAGGATGTTCTTCACGCGCTGGGCGCAGTTGTAGTGCTCGTCCCCGATGATGAGCGGGTCGAGGATGCGGGAGGTAGAATCCAGTGGGTCAACGGCCGGATAGATACCCAGGGCAGCGATTTTGCGGCTGAGTACCGTAGTCGCATCGAGGTGAGCGAAGGTCGTTGCCGGCGCGGGGTCCGTGAGGTCGTCGGCAGGGACGTAAACCGCTTGTACAGACGTAATGGAACCCCGGCGGGTAGAGGTGATGCGCTCCTGCATGATACCCATCTCGGTAGCCAGCGTAGGCTGGTACCCTACTGCCGAGGGCATACGGCCCAACAAGGCGGATACCTCGGAGCCAGCCTGCGTGAAGCGGAAGATATTGTCAATAAAGAAGAGAATATCGCGGCCACCGGTGGGGTCGGAAAGGTCTCCATCGCGATAGTATTCAGCAACAGTAAGGCCCGACAAGGCGACCCGCGCACGGGCTCCGGGGGGCTCGTTCATCTGCCCGAACACCAGGGTCGCCTGGGATTTGTTCAACTCGTTGCCGTCCACCTTGCTCAGGTCCCAGCTGCCCTCCTCCATGGAGTGCTTGAAGTCCTCACCGTAGCGGATGACATTCGACTCGATCATTTCCCGGAGCAGGTCATTTCCCTCGCGGGTGCGTTCTCCTACGCCTGCGAATACTGAAATCCCCTCATATCCTTTGGCGATGTTGTTGATCAACTCCATGATCAAGACCGTCTTGCCCACACCAGCACCTCCGAAGAGGCCGATTTTACCCCCTTTCAGGTAGGGCTCGATCAGGTCAATGACCTTGATGCCCGTGAACAAGACCTCGTTTTCCGTGGAGAGGTCTTCATAAGCCGGTGGCTTGCGGTGGATGGAGTATGTCTGCTTCGATTTGATTTCTCCCAAACCATCAATGGGCTTACCGATGACGTTGAACAAACGGCCGCGGATTTCTTCTCCTACCGGCATTGAAATAGAGCGGCCGGTATCTTCGACATCCGTCCCGCGCTTGAGGCCATCGGTAGAGTCCATGGCAATGGCGCGTACACTGTCTTCGCCCAGGTGCTGCTGCACTTCGAGCACCAGGTGCTCCCCATTCGGGCGCTTTATCTCCAGCGCATTGTATATCTCGGGAAGACTGCTCGCATTCGGGAATGCAACGTCCACCACGGGCCCGATAACCTGTTTGACGTGACCGATATTCGACATAGTACTGATATTTGAGAATAAATAAAGCAGATTCTTGAAAAACGCTGCAAATTTACGCTTTTGAGTTCATAAACCAAACAAAATAAAAAATCTTCGCGCAAGATGCCCAAACTGGTCAGCATTATCATGCCCGTTTTCAACGAAAGCAAGCACCTGCCACTCTGCCTGGACAGTATCCTCGGCCAAAGCACCCCTGATTGGGAACTGCTCGCCGTGGACGACCAGTCCACCGACGACTCCCGAAGCCTCCTCGAAGAATACGCCCGGCGCGACCCGCGCATCCGCGTCCTCAGCAGCAGGGAAAAAGGGATTATCCCCGCCCTGCGCGTCGCAGTAGACGCTGCCTCAGGTACTTTCATTACCCGGATGGATGCCGACGACTACATGGCCCCCCACAAGCTGGAAGCTCTGCGGCGACCGCTGCTCCAATCCGGCCCCGGGTATATCAGCACTGCCTTGGTAGCCTACTTCTCCGATGAGTTTGAACTCGGCCCGGGCTATCAGCGCTACGCCCAGTGGCTGAACGACGTTATCCGAACCGGAAGGAACTGGAACGAAATCTACCGCGAATGTACCATCCCTTCCCCTTGCTGGATGGCGTTTCGGGAAGACTTCACCCGGGCAGGCGGCCATACTCGCGATGTCAATCCGGAAGACTACGACCTGGCCTTCCGCTTTTTTCACAGCGGATTGTCCGTACTCCCCGTACCCGAAGTACTGCACTTTTGGCGCGACCATACCCTGCGCAGCTCCCGAAATCTGGAAAGCCATGCCAATCAGCAATATTTCCGCATAAAATTGCCCTGGTTCCTCGAAATCAGCTACCGGCCGGAGCGGCCCCTTATCTTGTGGGGGGCTGGCCGAAAAGGAAAAGAACTAGCCTCTATGCTGGTAGCTCGGGATATCCCCTTCCGCTGGTGCTGTGATACCCCTTCAAAATGGGGACACCTGATCTATGGTATCCGAATGGAAAGTACACGAATCATCGGTGAAACGGGGCATCCCCAAATCATACTGGCCGTATCCGGTCCAAACGAACAGAAAGATATAGACGACGCCCTGAACGCACAAGGCCTGCAGGCTGGGATTGATTTTTTCTGGTTTTGCTGACATGTACCCACCCAATGGACGAAAAACTCCTCCAATCTGTTTATACCATGCTCCTGCTGGGCTCCCGGAGAACAGCGTTCACGGAAGAACAGCTCCAGGTATTGCATACCCTCGGCATAGATACTTCATTGCCCCCTGAAGAACTCCTCCTGCAATGCCTCGCCTATTTTCATCTTTGGGAAAAAGCCGCCCGCGAAACCGGGAAAGCCGTGGACGAGCTCGTTAAAGCTCCCCTCCACGACCCGCCTGATTCCCTTTAGGCTATCGGACTACCTGATCAATCCGTTCCCCCGATGCCAGGGGATATATGCGGAAGCTATACGAATAGGCCCGGTAGGGCAGGCGGTATTCTTCCAAAGGCAAAGCGCCCCAACTATTGATTCCCCCAAGGCCGCTCTGGCGATAATCTACGCGCACATGCGTCAGATTGCGCTCCCGGAGTTCAGCGGCATGCATCTGTTGCTTTTCTTCCCCGGGATCGAGGTCGCCGGCGTAGAAGTGCAGGGCGCTCGTGCTGAGCGGCATATCTCCTGCAAAGAGCAATCCGAAGCCCCTGGCGTCGCGCAACGCCATCCAGCGCACATCCGACTTATTCGAGGTTTCCTGGGGGCGGATATACGGATGAAATTGTTCGCGCACGGTTCCCTGGTACTGGCCAATATGCGCACCGTATTTGCGGTCCTCGTACGATTCTTCCGGCCCTCGCCCATACCAACTCATGCGGTCGAATGTTTTCGGCATGTCCGTCTGCATACCTATGCGCAAAAGAGGGGGCTGCTGGCTCTCTCCAATCGGTTCAAAAGCATAGCGCACCTGGATGCTGCCGTCCCCAGCTACCTGATACGTTTCCCGGACGACCGCCTGTACCTCTGCTATGGTATGCGTATTCTGGATTTCCACCATTTCCCCGGTCATACGGGCCTCCGCTGTTCCGGGAACAGCATTTTCGGCAGCCGTTTTCCATACTTTTAAGCGCTTTTGCAAGGCTGCCCCAAAGTCGTTGTCCGTAGGCGCACGCCAGAAGGAAGGCACCAAAGGGGATTGAATCAATGACTGCCCCTTGTATTGGTATGCGGTCAGCCGTCCATTTTGGTTGAAGTGGATACGGAAACTGCTCCCTTCCACCATCCAGCCGTCGGCCTTTTTGGAAAGGGTAGGAGCTTTTGACGCGCGCCGTGCACCGACGAACACTTTGGCCTGGGCAGCAAAGGCAAATTGTTCTTTTGCAACCTCATAATCGGTAGGTAGCAGTTGCCCACCTGTTTTGGTACGATACGACAAGTCCAGGAAGTATTCCCTCTCGTCGGCAGGGAACTCGGGCAGGGGCAGCTCTATATCCAGACTGCCCCCGGCGGGGACACTACCCGGCTCGAAGCGGCCTTTTGCAAGCGATTCCCCGTTGGCCATGAGATCCCATTCGAGATAGACATCGTCCAAGCCAATGAATGCATATTCGTTATAGATTCGGATTTTACCCGCCGGCAGATCCAGAGCTTCGCTGCGAATATATTGATAGACCTTTTTGACCTCCAGCAAATGCGGGTTGATGCGCCGGTCGGGCTGTACCAGACCGTTGCACAGGAAATTGTTGTCGCTCGGGGTACCCGCCGGACCAAAATCGCCGCCGTATGCGAAGATGGTATCGCCTTGAGCCGTCACTTTATATACGCCCTGGTCCACCCAGTCCCAGATGAAGCCTCCTTGCAATCGGGGGTTCGTGCGGAAAAAATCCCAGTATTCTTTGAACCCTCCGCTGCTGTTGCCCATCGTGTGGTTGTATTCGCATAGAATCATCGGTTTGGAGGGATTTTTTTCCAACATGGAGAGCATGCCCTCTTTCCAGAAGTACATGGGTGCCAGGATATCCGTATTCCACTCTGCGGTGGCGGTATTCCCCCAGCCTAATTGTGTGCGTTCATACTGGACCGGCCGGGTGCTGTCGCGCCCTTTCGTCCATTCATAGGTAGCGTAAAAATTGACTCCGTTGCCCGCCTCGTTGCCCAGGGACCAGGTGATGATACTCGGATGATTTTTATCGCGCTCCACCATGCGCCGGGTACGCATCAGATGGGCTTCCCGCCACTGGGGGTTGTTGCCCAGGGTTCGGTCCAGGTTATAGCCCATACCATGCGATTCTATGTTCGCTTCGTCCACTACATAGAGGCCATATTCATCGCACAAAGCATACCATAACGGGTCGTTTGGGTAGTGGGCGGTACGCACGGCATTCAGGTTGTGTTGTTTCATCAACTGGATATCGCGCACCATACTTTCCCGGCTGATGACATGTGCGGTCGCCGGGTCGTGCTCATGTCGGTTTGCCCCTTTTATCAAAACGCGCACCCCGTTTATCAGAAATAGTCCATTTTTGATTTCTACCGTTCGGAATCCTACGCGCTGGGGGATGACCTCTATGGTATTTCCCCCGGCGTCTCTCAGCGTCATCAAAAGGAGGTACAGATTGGGGGTCTCTGCCGTCCACGGCTTAGGAGAGGCCACTCCTCTGGAAAATCGGAATACCTGGTCTTCGGCACCGGTTTTGAGGGTACCTAAATCGAGTTTCTCTAAAAAGACGGTCCTTTTGCCGGCATCTTGTAGTTCCAGTTCCAGGGAATAACTCTTGGCTTCCTGCGGTCCCGCATTTCCAAGTACAAGCTCGATATCAAATACTCCATCTTTATAAGCAGCATCCAGGCCGCTTTTTACAAAATAATCGCGCACGTGTACCAAGGGCGCTGCATAGAGATACACATCGCGCTCAATACCGCTGATGCGCCAAAAGTCCTGGCACTCTAAATAACTTCCGTCGCTCCAGCGATATACCTGCAGGGCGAGGAGGTTGTCGCCCTCCTTTAAATAAGAGGTGATATCGAACTCCGCCGGGGTTTTGCTGTCTTCGCTATACCCTACTTTTTGCCCGTTTATCCAGACGTAATACGCCGACTTCACCGCCCCAAAGTGAAGGAGTACGCGCCGGCCCTTCCAGGTATCGGGTACGCGAAATACTTTCCGGTACGACCCAACCGGAGTATCGTCGGGCACATCGGGAGGGTTGGGGTTCCAGACGGCAAATTCGTGGGGTTGGTTCACGTAAATTGGTACCCCATACCCCTTGAACTCCCAATTGGAAGGTACCGGGAATTCGCCCCAGGCCGCATCGTTGAACCCGGGTTCCTGAAATCCCTCCGGTCGCCCACTCAGGGCGGGAACCCATAGAAACTTCCACATCCCGTTGAGCGACTGATAGTAAATAGAGTTTTTTGCCTCCAGAGACAGCGCTTTCGCCCTGTTTTCAAAGGGAAAGAACGTCGCGTGGGGTTTTTCTGTGTTCACCTCGCTGACGAGCGGGTTTTCCCATTCGGGCACTGACTGGGCGGAGAGAAGGGCAGCTATACAGAACAAAAAAAGAAAAGGAAAAAAGGATTTCATATTCACCCGATTTTGCGGACTACAATGCGCTGCAACTCGTCTTCCTGCTGCAGCAAGGAACGGTAGAGTGCGGTTTGATTGCGGGCACGCACCAGATTGTGGTCGGGATAAGCCGTTTTGTAATAGGTATCCCCTTGTAGGTAATCGCCTAAAAAGCGCATCATCTGCTCAAGGATAATCCATTTGGCCCCCAGTACCAGGCCTTCCAGCTCTACCGGGAATGCAACCTGGCGAAGGGGCGGTACAAAACCCCGGGCTAGAGCCTCAAACCAATCCCTGCGCAGATGTACCTGGTCGTACCGCGGGTCGTTTTCGCCCAGCGTCGTGGTCATCGTGCGCACCATATCCCCGAAATCGGAGGGGATGGCACCAGGCATCGCCGTATCCCAGTCAATGACAGCAATAGCTTGCCCCGTTTCGGGGTGAAACAACATATTCCCAATCTTGGCATCGTTATGTACCACCCGCTGTGGAAAACCGGATTCATCTACCTGCCGGAATACATCGCACTCCTTGAGGAGAAACTCTATTTCTTCTCCGCAAACAGACGCACGCCCCACCGGGTCGGCCGCCAAAACCTCCCTGAATTGCAGCAACCGAAGCGAACTATGGTGAAAATGGGGGATGACCGGCACAATTTCATCCGGGTCCAAATCGCTGAGCCCCGATAAAAACAGGGCCATCGCCTCCCCCGCCCGGAAAGCCATATCGGGCGTTGTGGCATACTCTGCGGTTTGGGAGGGGGAAATATAGGTGAAAGCACGCCAATAATCCTCCTGCTCATCTATGTAGCAGAGCGTTCCGTCTTGTGTCGGCAAAGGTTCTGGCAAAGTCAGCGCGATTGCTTTACGGGATAAATGCCTGTACAGCTTGCCGGAGTTTTCGATGACGTCCCAGGGGGTCTTGAATACGTGGCGGTTGATTTTCTGAAGCACGAAAGCCTTCGGTAAATCGGGCGAAGCGACCAGGTAGGTATCGTTGATATTACCCGCTCCCAGAGGCAGGATTTGCACCTGCTGTACTTGCCGGGCACAAAAAGCGCCGGCGATACCCTTCAATCGTACTTGTTCGGTTTCCTGTATGGACATAGTGCCTTATTTCCACAAGCCATTTGGATAGCGGCCTGCGGCAACCAATTCTTGAAAAGCAGCTTCTACCTCCGGTTTGTCTTCCCGGTAAGTGATGCCGTACCATTTATCCTCGCTGTGCAGCACGTGGACAGCCGCAGCCCGTTCTTCTACCAGACGATTGACCGTCAGGGGTATAAAGAATTCTGCCTTGGGATTTTCACCTTGTTCGCGAACGAAGCGCAGGAAATCTTCGTGGAAATAGTCAAATACGCGCGGATGGAAACCCCAGAAGTTCATAGAAACTAAGGTACTTTCTTCCAGCGCAAACCGCCCGCCTGCATCTTCGAAGTAAATCCCGCCGTCGCTGCGCGCGATTTTTGTACGCTCTACTACCTTCGTCAGTTGGCGCGATGCGTCCATGGCGCATACACCCCGGGAAACACTACCGAAAGCAGATACCGTTTTGCCTAATTCATAGCCTACCATGGAATAATCCTGGGGGGTACAGGCTTCCTCCAGGAATCGCGCCATACTGTGAAAGCCACTGATTCCGTAGTAGTCGTCGGCGTTGATTACCGCAAATGGCTCGTGGATGACCTCGCGGGCTACCAATACAGCATGCCCCGTCCCCCAGGGCTTTTCGCGAAACGGGAATTCCGAAATCCCCGAAATAGGGGAATCCAGTTCCTGAAATACATACTCCACCGGAATATGACCCTCGACTTTTACACCTATTTTTTCATGGAATTCCTGTTCGATGCTGTGCCGTATAATGAACACTACCTTGCCGAATCCGGCCCGTATAGCATCAAAGATGGAAAACTCGAGGATTGCTTCCCCTCCGGGTCCTATCCCGTCTACTTGCTTGAGACCGCCGTAGCGACTCCCGATACCAGCAGCCAGAACTAATAAAGTTGGTTTCATAGGTTGGGAAATGATGGACTTATTGCGGGGGGAGCGATGGGACGTATTACGCAACCCACTCGGTAATTCCCCTCGCAACAAGTATAATGTTAGTTAAAAAAGAATACAATAATTGTGGCTAATAGACTTGTTGCGCGGGGTCAGCGAGGAGGGAAAAAAGAGTCATTTTTTGTCCACACGAAGGCTTTTTGAGGGAGTATAGCGGCGCTATAGGACCGAAAAAAGGCGCAGTGTGGGCGAAAAAGGGCCTTTTTGACCCCTTGATGATTCCCCGCGCAACAAGTCTAATAAGCATCATCCAGTGCAAATATCGGCTTGCGGGCCATCCAGCGCCCACGGGTGAAGTCGGGGAAATCGACCGGCTGGCTGCCCATGGCGATAGATGCTTCCGAAAGAGGCGTAATCGCCATCCAGGTAGCGGCGTCATAGACGTCTATCACGGCCGGGGCGTTCCGCTTGGCACATTCGATGAACGCGTTGAGCAGAAAAAAATCCATCCCCCCGTGCCCCGCACCAGTGGCAGATTGCTCATACTTCTTCCATAGTGGATGGTCGTATTCTTTAAGATAGGGTTCCGCCGCTTCCCACTGGTGGGGCTTGCTCTTGCCTTCTATGTACAGCGATTTATTGACATCCATCCAGAGACCCCGGGTGCCCTGCACCCGGAAACCCAGCGAATAGGGTCGGGGTAAGTTGGTATCGTGAAATAACGTGACCGTTTCCCCATTGCTCGTACGAAGCATCGTCGTGACTACGTCCCCGAGTTTGAACTCTACTTTGGCATTGGGATGCCCCGGCCCTCCTTTGGGATGGTTGACTACGTACTCGTGCAATCCGCGTGCTTTAGTGGCCATAGAGGTCAGGTGGGTAAAGCGGTTGCCCCGGTTGATATCAAGGTAGTTGGCTACCGGACCAACCCCGTGTGTGGGATAGAGATCCCCATTGCGGTGGATGGAATGTTGCGTACGCCAGCGGGCTTCGCTGAAGCCTTTCTCCCCAAAATCTACACCGCTGTCGTATGGACTCGCCCCGTCGTTGAATTTTACGCCGCGCAGGTCGTGCTGGTATCCGCCTTCCAGGTGCATCATCTCCCCAAACAAACCTTGCCGGACCATATTGAGTACGGCCATGATGTCCCGGCGATAGCACACATTTTCCAAAAAGAACAGGTGCTTACCTGTTTCTTCCTGGGTGCGCACCAACTCCCAGCACTCGTCGAGCGAAAATGCACCACATACCTCTACCCCTACATATTTGCCTGCCTTCATGGCAGCGATGGCCTGCTCGGAGTGCCACTCCCAGGGGGTGGCAATCACCACCGCGTCCAAATCTTCCTGCTGCAGCATGCGCAGGTAGTCCTTGGGCCCCTGATCATATACTTTTGCCGCCGGAGCAGACTTTTTAGCGATCATTTTCTGGGTGCGCTGGATCATATCGGGATTTATATCGCATATAGCGGATACCACGCAATCGCTGCGATCCAGAGCGAGATCCACGTGCGATTGACCGCGCAAGCCAACCCCTATGAACCCAAGGTGTAGTTTGGAATTTTTATTGGGCGCCTTCTTTTGCACCGTACCTTCTTCGGGCGTCATAGCCCCTGCTGCCGTACCCAGGGCTATACCCGTACCGGCTAAAATACTTTTTTGAATGAAACTCCTGCGATCTGACATGTATCTGTTATTTTTAGAGCGCATTCGAAACCACCTGTCGGGTACAATTTCATCCTTTTTTCTTCTTGAAGGAGCCTAATCGGAGCTACATACCTTCAAAAAGATAGAAAATGGCAAAGAATGAACCATTGCTTACTCGACATGAACATTCTGAACACCCTCTTGTCCAAAAGAAATCCGTGACTACCTGTATTTTGCCTTAAATGTAAGGATTTTTTAATCCTCCAAGCCCGCCTTTTTGGTTTTTGCTACTCTTAGCAAGAGGTGTAAATCCCGCTCTGCTAGCCAACGAACCCAGATATAGCCCAATCCCATACCTGTACAACCTATGAAAAACAGAGTATTGCGGGAATACTCCAGCAGCTGGGCATACATGCCGTAAAAGGGCTGTACGATGAGGATTTCCAGCGCTACCAAACCAGCAGCCATGAGGAATAAAAAAATACTGGTGGCCCGAAACCCATTCTGAAGCCCCGGATAACGGCGCTGGCGGCACCTTCTGAAAAAATGAGCGGCGTCCCTATCCGAGGGGTCCAGCTTTATCAGTTCGGAAAATAAGCGCTCTGCTGTTTCCGATTCAAAAAGGTTATAGTGTGAGGCCGCCTTCTGAAACAAGGTGATACGGAACAAATCCCCGCCCTTGTAGCGAAAAACATTGTGCCGAATGGAAAGCTCCAGAACAACTTCTGCCATAAGCGCATGTTTGCGATACACACCCGCCTGGAACAGGGCGTCCGTATAAGCTGCTGTCAGTTCCAGGAACTCGTCGAAACCGAGCTGCTTGATATCGTCTTCTTTTTTTTCGAAATACCGTATTTTCCCATGGTAATCCTTTTCGGGAATTTCCCGAAAATCCCGATAAATCCGGGAGTGGTAAGTGGAGGAGGACCAAGGGCTTTCCATATGGAAGTTTTCAATCCGTGGGCAAAAGGGGAAACAGCACCGGTTTGCTGGGACTCGCATCCAGCACCAGAGAAGCAACCTGGAGATTGAGTAAATACAGACCGTCTGGTATATCCTGCTGTACATATACCAATTCCGTGATCGTAGCCTCCGGACGGATATGGTCGGGATATCCCCAGAACGCGCGATGAGCCGCCAGTTGCCCGCCATCTTCTTCGCGGTCCACAGAGGGAAGATCGAGCAACAGGTGGCAAATGCCCATATCTGACAGGTATTGCACCGCGCCCGCTTCAAGGTAGGGTGGGTTAGCACCAGAATAGTTCGCCTCCTGTTTTCGCGCGTCGTTGGGCATGGTACGCAGTATAAAAGCCTCTATGCCTTTTGGGATAGATACCTCCCGCACGTCCCTTTCCGCTATGACGCGATCGCCATTCTCCTGTTTGCGTGGATATACTGTATGTAAAATAGCCGCAAAGTGAAATTTCCGGAGACAGTCGCAAATGGCGTATCGCTCAACGCTAATGTGCCCGACGCATTCCGTATGGGTTCCGTTCCCATGGGGATTTATGCGAACATTGAAAAAATTTACCGCTCCCCCCTGGCGGGTATCGCCAATAAAATCGCCGGCCTCTACTGGCCATGCTTCCGGAATGGGGGCATAAAAACAGTTGACCCCCAATTCCCCTGGACGTATTGGAATACTGATATCCAGGGGCTTATCAAGTGAAGCCCGGTATTTCGTCCCGTCTATTTGCAGATAAGCGTCTATTGCTGCCATATCAGTAGTTCCTGCTGTCTGTGCCCCAGGCTAACTTGGTGCGTATCGTCTCCATGAACCCCACATCTTCAAGTTGTATGAGCCGTATGCTGAAATCATTTTTCCGCAATGCCAACTGGTGCGCCGACGAGATGCTCTCAAAACGCGAATCCAGCGTGCAGAGAAAGTTTTCCGTACGGCCTTCTATTTCAAAAGTAATCACCGAACTGTCCGATATCACGACCGGGCGCACGTTGAGGTTATGGGGTGCCACGGGCGTAATCACGAAATTGCCGGAGCCGGGAAAAACAATCGGCCCCCCACAACTGAGGGAGTACCCCGTCGAACCGGTAGGGGTGGCTATGATGATACCATCAGCCCAATACGAGTTTAGATAGGAGCCGTTGATATAGGTATGGATAGTAATCATAGAGGAAGTGTCCCGCTTCAGCAGGGTACAGTCGTTCAGCGCAAAACGGGTATTCCCGAAAAGTGGCAGGTTGGATTCCAGATAGAGCAAAGCACGCGTATCCAACCGATACCGACCCAGCGCCAGCATACGGATAGCCTCGGGGATGCGCGTTTTTTCAATGCTCGCTAAAAAACCAAGCCGGCCCAGGTTGATTCCCATCACGGGTATAGGGGCATCCCGCACGTGCGTAATCGCACTCAGGATAGTGCCATCTCCTCCCAGGGCTATCAAGGCATCAAATTTTTTCAGGCTAAAATCTACATACCCCTCAAATATCCCTACATCCTGGGGAAAAGAGATACGGTCTCGTATTTGCTCGTAGAGGGGCCGAAAGACATAGGCCAGAATCCCCGCCTGATGCAGCGCGTCAAACAAAGCCTGGAAATAGCACAGGTCTTTTTCCTTGAAAATCTTGCTATACACGACGACCTGCATTATAGCCCTGTTTTAAAGTTCAAATACAAACCTGCCTGCCCAAGATGGTTTACACTACCTTCTATGCGCAGTGCGAAATCAAAAAAGAATACCAGGTCCAAACCCAGTCCACCACCCCATAACAGACGGTTGTTGAAGGAATTGTCAAACGGGTCCCAAGGATTGTTGACGTAGCCCCAGTCGCTGTTCAAACTGGTAAATACTTTTATCGGCATCTTGCGCAACTGCTCAACCGGCGACAACTTGCCAAAGTTAATCTGATTCTCCCATATTTTCATACGCAGGCTGGCGTTTGCCAGAATCATGTCTGGCCCGTCAATGATGTAGTACTCATAGCCTCGAAGCGTCCGTTCCTGAAAGCCTATAGCGCGGTTATCGTTGTAAGGCTGGGCGCGCCGGATCAGGGAATACTTCCCTTTGGCTATGAAAGCGAGATTCAGCGGACTATCCCCGATATCCGCATAGATGCGATAATCCCCAAACAGCGTGAGAGCATTCCTGTCCTTGAAAATGCCGAGCCCATCTTTTTTCAACTCCAGGGAGAAAAAGGAACCGGACAGAGGGTAGGGGCGTATATCCCGATCGTCAAATACATACTCATACGCCAGGGAAAAAAAGCGCTGCGACTGCCGCCCGTCCATAAAGTATCCCGGATTCAACTCGCGGCTGACCTTTTCATCTACCTGGTTGTGTACGTAGCCCAACTGAAATCGGTGGTATTGGTTCAATCCGGGCCGGTGCAACAGGGCAATCTGCGTGGAAAAGCGCCGAAGTGCATACCCGTCTTCCATCCTGAAGAATGCCTGCCGGTTTTCTATGGTGGCATAGTTGACTTCCCGGTTGCGCGCCGAAAAAGCCCCCGCCGAAAAACCCCAGGTTTTCGCGCGGTTGAAAAAAGGCAGCACATACTGAAATTGAAAAAGCTGGGTATATCCTGTTTTGAAGTTGATCCTTGCCCGATCCCGCCGGCCGGTCAGGTTGCGATGCCGAAAATCCAGGCCGTAATTGATGCGGTCCAGAGAGCGTCGTTGGTCCACCCACCACACGTTGAAGTTGCGATCGGCTAGCTCGAAGATAGGGACGGGAAAAATATACCAGGCCTCCGACACTAATATGGATATCTGAATCCTGTTCCCGTCATCTCCCGGGTATTGGGGAGCAATTTGGACACTGTTGAACAGGCCCGTCTGCATCAGCCATCGTTCCCCGTCGGCCAGTAGCGTGGTCAATCCCTCCTGTGGTACGGTATCGCCCCTGCGAAAAGGGAGCTCCCTGAGGATGTTTTCTACACGTGTCTTTTTTTGCCCGCTGACCTGGATGGAGTCAATAACCAGAATAGAAGCCATTTGCGAGAAAAGCGGGGCGCTCATCTCTCCCAGCAATAAGCAGATGGCCAACGCGCGCAGGCAACAGGGGGGAACCAACCGGCAAGCAATCTGCGTAAATGTCCGCATAGCTCCTTCTTTGCGGAGGGGGATCAGACGTTCAAATAGGACATGAGGGACTCGTAGCGCTCCTGAAGGTCATCCAACAGCTCATTCTCGTGATAGACGGCCTTGACCTCGTAGCGAAAACGCTCTAAGGTCGCTACGAGCTGTTGGATATAGTGCCCGTTCAATTTCAAGGTGACCTCTATGCGGGAGGAATCCGGGATACTGCTCACAAATGAACTCAGCACGGTCATTTGTTCAGACTCCACTACCCGTGCGATTTCCGTGAGCGAATAGTCGCTTTTGTTTATCCACAGCACCAAAATACTACCGGGCTCCGCAAAAGAAGCGTTTTTGGCAAACTGAAAGAACAAGTGCTCCAGGGTGACACACCCCAGGTATTGCCCTTCTTCATCCAGCACCGGAAGTGCTGTCAGTTCGAATTCCGAGGTCAGGTGGATAGCTTCTATGATGTGGTCCCGCCAGCGGACATGCGGCCTTGGCCAGGGAGTGCTGCCGTGCGATCGTCCTATAGGGGCTATGTCCAAATTCAGCGCTGCTTCTTCCGAAAGCACACCGATGAGCTCCTGGCTATCTACTATGGGCAGATGCCTGACTCCGAATTCCGACATCATCTCCATTGCGGTTTCCCCGGTGTCGGAGCTTTTGAGCGGAATAATGGACGTCGCGATGAGTTGTTCGGCAATCATGGGTGCGCATTATGTAGTACCGACAGAAAATACTGTCCTGTAAATAACGTCAAAAAACGCGATACGTTGGCTATTGGTCCGTAAGTTTTCTGCGTTGAACCATATATTCTTCCTCTGTGAGAAGCCCTTTTTTGCGCATTTCATCCAGTTTGCGCAATCGTTCGAGCAAGTCGGTATTCGTGATTTTTTCCAGTAGATTGCTATCTTCTGAAGGGCTTTCCAGGCGGTTTACCAACCGGTATCCATTTTTTTGGAAATCCCCGAAACCTTCCTGAACCCGCAGGAAAGCCAGCGCATCGTGCGTTTTCAGACGTTCAAAGTCGTTGAAGCCCAGCCCTATGGCCTGGTCTATGTGGTAAAATGCCCTATCCGCTTTTTCCGTCAGGGAATAGGCGCACGCCAGGTTGAAATGTATCGAAATATCATTGGGCGTCAGCCCCAGCGCTTTGTTGAAGTCCTCTATAGCTGCTTCGAAGTCGTAATCTTTATATTTGGCAATACCCGATTTCTTGAGCTCCGCCGCACGGGCTATGTAGTCCTGTGCGCCCTGCGAGCGCTGTGCTGTACGCGCTGGGCGTTCATCGCGCTGCCCCGCGCGATTGTTGCGCTCCCGATACCGGTTTTTGACTACTTGTACATAGGCTTTGTTGTAGCGCAGGTCGAAGGAGTCCTGGTCCATGGAAAAGAAGACGAGAGCGTCAATGATCCCGAGAAGCGTCGGTATGCCGGTCATAAAAAAAACCAGATAGGCAATGCCGAGCCCTTTTTGCCCGAGATAAAAGCGATGAACCCCAAACGTGCCGAGAAATAGCCCTAAGATTCCCGCCAAATTTTTATCTTTCATATTGTCTGTTTTATCGTATTAGTGGTACATACAGCGCCCTAATAGACTTTGCACGTCAAGATCGTGAAATCATCCGGAATGGTTTCCTTGCCCCGGAACGCGTCTATGTGATCCATGAGGCTCTGGTTGAATTGTGAGGCGGATTCCTTGTAATGGTTTTTTACAAAATCGCAGAGCAGTTCTTCCGTGAAGAAATCCCCATCCCGGTTTCGGATATCGGTCAGCCCGTCTGTGTAAGAAAGAATGATGGCCTCATCCTCCTGGATATGGCAATAACCAATTTCTATCTCCGGGATGACCGGATAAGTCCCCAGCATGATACATCCTTTGTTGAGGAAAGATTTTTGCGCCCGCGAGATGACAATAGGGGGGTTGTGACCGGCATTCACATACTTCAGACGGCGCTCATGTACATCGTACTCGCCGATAAAAAACGTGATGAAGCGGTCCCCGTTCGTAATCTGGTTTACGGCGGTGTTGATTTCCCGTATGAAGGCGTCCAACTCCAACCTGCGGTTGATCAGGGTGTGGAAGTTGGCTTGGAAATTCGCCATCAACAAGGCAGCTCCCAATCCTTTTCCTGTAAAATCACCGATACAGAACACGATTTTCCCGTCCTCGAACTCTATGAAGTCGTAGTAGTCCCCCCCTACACTGAGTTGTGGCTTGTAAATGCTCCGGAACTCGTAACGATTGTTGCCCGGCATCATTTTCGGGATGAGCATTCGTTGTACCTCGGCGGCCAGCTCCATCTCCTTGCGCAGGCGCTCCTGCTCCAATTGGCGTTTGAACAGGCGCTTGTTTTCGATAGCTACGGCAATGATATTGGTGATGGTAGTGATTAGCTGTATAATATTGTACACGTCTTCCTCCCCGCGAAAGCCCCCTATGAAGACATACGCGATAGGGAGGTCTTTATGCCGGATGGGAATCACGACATCAAACAGGCTCAACAAGGGATGAGCAGGCTCGTCGAGATTGGTCAGGCGCATGAACTGACTAAGAATACCGCTTATCTCGACCGCCAGAAGATCCTGGGGGATGTCAATGGAGCAAGCACACTGCCACTGGTCGTCTTCCTTTACATAGAGAGCCATCTGGCGTATGCCTAACTCCCAGCCCAGGAAAGAACGGTACATTTCGAATAAACCCGCAGCGGATACATTGTTGTTGATAGCCTGCGTGATGCTCAATAACCGGTTGATCTGCAACTGTTTCAGATGCAGTTCATTTTTCAGCGATTCAATCGCCGACAGATAATTCCGGTGCTCGCTCTGCTCTACCATCGTCCTGTTTGCTGTTTGTGGCCACTCCAGGTACCTCCTTTCGCAATAGCAAATATATGCGAGAATTAGGGAATTTTGAGCATCGCCAAAATTCATTAGGGTCAACGAGGAAGGAAAAAAAGAGTCCTCGCAACAAGTCTGTCCTTCAGCCGAGTTTGGGGTTTTGGCGGTGGCGATCCGCATCCCTCCTCGTCTTCTTCTCCAGATTCTTGGAGAGCGCCTCGTTCAGGTCAACTCCGGTTTGGTTGGCTATGCAAATCAGTACAAAGAGCACATCGGCCAGTTCATCGCCTAATGACTCGTGCACATCCATCGGCTCTTCCATTTTTTTGAACGACTGCTCCCCGTACAAACGGGCCATCAGACGGGCGACTTCGCCCACTTCTTCCATCAGGATGGCCGTATTGGTCAATTCATTGAAATAGCGTACCCCTACCGTACGAATCCAGTTGTCCACGGTCTTCTGGGCTTCCTGTATATCCATTTTATTCCTTCGTTTTCGTATCTATCAAAATAGTGACCGGCCCATCGTTGACGAGCGCCACTTTCATGTCGGCGCCAAACTCGCCCGTTCCTACCGATATGCCCGCCGCAAGCTGCAACCGTTCCACGAAGTTTTCGTACATGGGAACGGCTGTTTCCGGCCTCGCAGCCCGAATATACGACGGACGATTTCCCTTGCGCGTACTGGCAAACAGGGTGAACTGGCTTACCACCAGCAATCCTCCCCCTGCCTCTTGTACAGAGCGGTTCATAACGCCCGCTTCATCGTTAAAAATGCGGAGGTTCACAATCTTTCTAGCCAACCAGTCTGCATCTTCCAGAGTATCCGGTTCCTCTACCCCCAACAAAATCAGCAGCCCTGGGCCAATTTGAGCTTTGACCCGCCCCTCTATACGCACCGATGCCTCAAGCACCCGCTGAATAACTGCACGCATGGTTCTTATTTGTTTTGAAAAGCCCTTCGCGATTATCCACATCCCGGTTTTAGGCTTTTTTTACAAAAAAATGATACACAATTATTTACATCTCCGGTGTTTCCACATGCAAAATGGGGGAAAACTGTTCATATCCGGGCTGTTTTCCACATTGCCCTGTAAGGGTCGTATTTATCCACAAAAATAGCCCTAGTTATTCCATAAAAAATAGCCTTTTTATCCATGTGAAGCCAGGAAATCCACATCGTCCCCACAATTGCCGCTATAAAGAAAGGATGTTTATACTACTTCTGAACATCTCGTGGAAAAATAGCCTGCTCACCCGTTTTATCCGGCACAACAATGTGGATAAAAAGTCATTTCCTTGTGGAAAAGTACCAACCCCCTACGCTTACCTCCTTTTTTTCCACATATCCACGCTTCTGATGATGGGGCATGATAATTTTTTAAAAAAAAATAAATCATTAAAACCATATTATCAGAGATGTGGAAAACGGAAAAACTATTTCCCGTAATTTTGCCTTCTTAAAACAAAAAAAACATGCAGACCGAAACAATGCGCACGGTGTATCCACGCGCGGTGCAAGTGTGGCTGGCAACCGGCGTTTTCCTGGTGTTTATGCAGGTAGTGATCGGCGGCGTGACCCGGCTGACGGGATCAGGCCTCTCTATTACGAAATGGGAGATTGTGACCGGTACCCTCCCGCCCCTCAACGAGCAGGCCTGGGAGGAGGCCTTTGCCTTGTACAAGGCAACGCCACAATACCAAAAGCTCAATGAAGGGATGAGCATGGGCCAGTTCCAGTTCATTTACTTCTGGGAGTACTTCCACCGCCTATGGGCGAGGATGATGGGCTTCGTGTTCGCATTGCCGTTCTTTTTCTTCTGGCGAAAAGGCTGGATAGACAAAAAACTGATGCGACGGCTCGGCGTAGTCATCCTGTTGGCCATGTTGGCAGCTTCCTTCGGCTGGATTATGGTAGCGAGTGGTCTGGTGGAGCGCCCATGGGTGAATGCGTACAAACTCACCCTTCATCTGGGGATTGCCCTTACCCTTTTTAGTTATTTATTCTGGACTATGTTGGGAACTTTTCAACCTTTTCCACAACTTTTCCACAGCTCTCTGTTAAATCGTTGGGCCTTAGTGCTTGCAGTACTGTTAGCCGTCCAAATCCTCCTGGGCGGGGTCATGTCAGGTATGAAAGCTGGCCTCTTTTTCCCCACCTGGCCTACTATGAATGGCGAATGGATGCCGACAACCCTCCTCGACCCCACGCACTGGAGCATGGCCAACGTGGTGGATTACGATCGCCATCTGTTTATGCCTGCCCTAGTTCAAATTTTGCATAGAACAGTAGCTTATGTTCTGACTATCATTGTTTTATGGTATATTTACAAGGTACTGCAACTCCGTGCGGGGGGCAGCTTCCAGAGAGCTGCTCTTTGGATGGGCGGTGCCGTTTTTGTGCAAGTTTTGTTAGGTATCCTAACGGTCTTGAATTGCCTGGGAAAGGTACCTGTAGGCTGGGGAGTATTTCACCAGGCAGGTGCACTAATCCTGCTTTCTACGGTACTTTGCGTGAATTTTTTTGTAACAAAAGAACCGCAATAAACCAAATGTGGAAAACTATGTGGAAAAACTGTCTAATTTCAAGATATACTCGTTATTATCCTTTTTTTATCCCATCCGACCATTTTTAAAATGCTGTATATGCCGGTTTTTTGGTTGGCAAAGGATGAAGTAGTGTTTCCTCCGGTGGAAATGGCAGAAAAAGACGGCCTGTTGGCCATCGGAGGCGATTTGAGCAGCGAGCGTATCCTGTATGCCTACAAACAGGGTATTTTCCCGTGGTTCAACGAGGCGGACCCTTATCTGTGGTGGGCTCCTGACCCGCGCTTCGTACTGTTCCCGAATGAATTGAAAGTGTCAAAAAGCATGCGCCCGTATTTCAACCAGGGCAAGTTCCAGGTGACCTTTGACCTGGATTTCCCTTCGGTCATCCGAAGTTGTGCGGAAGTGCGAAGGGAAATATACGAAGGGACCTGGATAACCGGGGAAATGATAGATGCATATGTGGCACTCCACCAACAAGGCTATGCCCACTCTGTGGAAGTCTGGCAGGACGGGCATTTGGTGGGCGGCTTGTATGGGATTTCCCTTGGAAAGATGTTCTTTGGGGAATCTATGTTTGCCCGGGTGGGAAATGCCTCCAAATTTGGCTTCATCACGCTGGTGCGGACCCTCCAGGAAAAGGGCTTCCGCCTGATTGATTGCCAACAGGAAACGCACCACCTCGGCAGCCTGGGGGCACGGGCCATCCCTCGTACCTATTTCACTGCCCTGCTCAAATCCAATGAAGCAGAGCCCACGATGCAAGGCAACTGGGGCTCTCTAATTCAAAATTGACCACCACTATGATGCGTTCTCTGGCCGGATTGGCCTCTGTGGCGTTGCTTCTCGCTTTCACTCTTCCCGGCGACCCTGTCTATCCGATTGACTTTTTCGTCTCGCCAGTCGGTTCGGCCCTTCGCTTGTCGGGTACGTTCGGCGAACTTCGCCCCAACCACTTCCATGCAGGGATTGATATCAAAGGAGGGATCGGGGTTCCTATCCTCGCAGCTGGCGATGGGTTTGTATCGCGCATCCGCGTCGCCCCCGACGGATATGGCAACCACCTGTATGTCCAACATCCCAATGGATATACCACCGTCTACGCGCACTTGCTGGATTACGCCCCGGAAATCCAGCAGTATGTGCGCAGCCTTCAATTTTCAGAGGAAACCTTCGAACTGGATGTCCGACCCGAACCATCCCGCTTTCCGGTGCGGCGAGGACAAGGAATCGGTAGAATGGGCAATACGGGCCATTCTTTCGGACCTCACCTGCATTTTGAAATACGGCAAACGGAAAGCGACAAGCCGCTCAATCCGCTTTTGTTCGGACTTTCTATCAGCGACCGGGTGCCGCCCCGCTTCTATGCGATGAAAGTATACGAGCTGGATGAGCGTGGACAAACACTCCGGAGCCGTACTTTGCCGCTTACGTTTCGAAACGGAGCTTACCGACCCGCATCGGATACGCTGGCAATCTCCTCCAACCGCGTCGCTGTCGCAGTGAAGGTGTACGATCAAATGGATGGAGTCTCCAACCAAAATGGAGTCTATAGTCTTGACTTGTTTGCCAATGACTCTCTGGCCTACGGGTTCCGTATGGAGGGTATCGGCTTTGATCAAACGCGTGCCCTGAACGCTCATCTGGATTACCAGGAACACACGCAAAACGGGGCATACTTCCATCGCTGCTTCCGCTTGCCGGGAAATCAACTGGGTATTTATCTGGAGGGAAAAGAAGGAATCCTGCCGGTCCAGCCCAGCCCTCCTGTAAGGGTACAGACCGTAGCCCGCGATGCTTCGGGCAATGCCGCCCGTTTGGAGTTTTCGTTGCGCAGCAGTGCTCCTCCTCTAGTCGCCCTCAACCCTGTACCGCCTTATCAATACTTCCTGGCCCACGACCGCAGCCATCTGATCGATGACTACATGCTCTATCTGAATTTCCCGAAAGGAACTTTTTATGAGGACCTCTACATGCAGTACGAAGTGAGGGAGCAGGTATTGCCCGGCGTTTTTTCACCTACCCATGCTATTCACCGTGCAACGGTACCCGTCCACTCTGACTATACGATTGGTATCCGGCCGTACGATATGCCGGAGGCCCTTCGGCCCAAGGCATTCATCGCACAGCGCATCGGCACATCGGCGACGAATTGTGGCGGACAATGGCAGGAAGATGGTATGTTGGTGGCCTCAGTACGCTCCCTCGGCTACTTCTGCGTCATGGTGGACACCATCCCTCCAACGATTACGCCCGAGCGGTTCTACACCGATATGCGCCGCTACAATTCCTTCAGCTTTCGCATCCGAGATAATTTTTCAGGTTCTGCCAACCTCCCCAACTTGAAATATCGCGCGGCAATAGACGGAAAATGGATACTCATGACGTACGACGAAAAATACAGACGCATAGAGTATGTGCTTGAGCCCGATATGGAGAAAGGAACGCATACGTTGGAATTACAAGTGAGCGACGCCATGGGCAACACCACGACATTTACACGCAACTTCACCCGGTGAACCAGAAGGCTGCCTTCTTGTTACCTGTGAAAAACATCCTGCTATGTCACATCTCAAAGAAGGCGATCCAGCACCTGATTTCACCGTTCAGGACGAAAAGGGCACTCAAATTTCCCTTTCAGATTTCCGCGGAAAAAAACTCATTCTTTTTTTCTATCCCAAAGACGATACACCGGGGTGTACCGCTGAAAACTGCGACCTTCGCGACAACTATGCCCTCTTATTGTCCAAAGGATACGCCATTCTGGGCGTGAGCCCCGACAGTGCCAAAAAACACGAAGGGTTCAAGGCAAAGTACACGCTTCCCTTTCCCCTGGTACCGGATACCGAACAGAAGTTGCTCAAATTATACGGGGCCTGGGGAGAAAAACAGATGTACGGACGAAGCTATGAGGGCGTCATCCGCACGACTTTCGTCGTGGATGAGGTAGGTAACATAGCGAAAATCTTCACAAAAGTGGACACCAAGAACCACAGCGCCCAAATTCTGAAAGCTTTAGAAGGGTAAGTCGTCATTGTCTGCCCCAAACCCGGGCTCATCGGCTGCCGACGGGAAGCTGCCCGGTTCGGAAGCAGGCGGGGAAGAGGTACCTGCCGTAGGCGCGGCACTCGCTTGTGGCTTTCCAAGGCGCCAGGCATTCAGATTGGTAAAGTATTTTCCCTGCCATTCCCTGCCACGCAGGTCGAAATATACTTTTAACATATCGCCCTCCTCGTAGTCGTCGAGCAGGCTGCACTTGTCTTGTACCAGTTGGAATTTGATATACTCCGGATAATTTCCGCTTTTGATCTCGAGGACGAACTCCCGGGCCTGAAATGTGCTGCTTTTGCTTTCCGCAGGGTATTTTTTATGCAGCTTCCCTTCTATTTCAAAAGACATAGACCTTTGTATTTTGGTGAACGAGAATGAAAAACCCACCTGTACATGGTTGGCCGTTACAAAGGTAGGGCTTTAGCCTTGTACATAAACAACGAATTTTTCCACAAAATACGTTTCTTTGAAATATTCAGACAAAGGGAAGGCTTGTACGAAATTTCCTTTCCGGATAGTTTCAATCTCTCCTTTTAAATTCCCGCCCTTCAAGGCGAGCAGACCGTTGGGCAGGGCGTGCTGTTGCTTTTTGACGAAAAGTTTTTTCGTCCACAGGAGCAGCTTGTCCAGTGTAGCTACTCCCCGGGTCACTATGAAGTCAAACTGTTGCTTGAGCTCTTCGGCGCGTATATGCTGGGCACGCACGTTCTCCAGACCGAGGCGGGCGGCCATATCTTGTACCGCTTGTATCTTTTTGCCGGTACCGTCAATGAGCGTGAAACGGGTTTCCGGAAACAGGATGGCGAGCGGGAGGCCTGGTAACCCTCCTCCGGTACCGAGGTCAAGGACCTCTGCACCGGGCCGGAACTGCAGGATTTTCGCAATGCCGAGGGCATGCAGGATGTGGTGTTCGTAGAGATGGACCGTGTCTTTACGGGAAATGAGGTTGATCTTGTCGTTCCATTCGAGATATAAATCCCCTAATTGCTGGAGTTGTTCCTTCTGTCGAGCGGTCAGCGCGGGGAAGTAGGGCAGTATGCAATCTATGCTCACGATTCCAGGGGTATGTATTTCTGAAATGCCTGCCAAAGGGCTTCCTGAGGGAGAGGGGCTTCGATGAGCACAGGACTGCGATCGACAGGATGGGCAAAACGGAGCTTCCAGGCGTGTAGGTGGATAGAGCGATCCGGGTTGTTTCGCCTTGCCCCATACTTTACGTCGCCTTTGACCGGACATCCAATAGCCGCCAACTGAGCCCGTATCTGGTGGTGCCGACCTGTTTGCAGGTCTATTTCGAGCAGGCAGTAATGGTCGCTCTGCGCAATCGTCTTGTAATGGAGTACCGACTGCAGGCTGTCCGGCTGCTCTTCGTGCAGAATAATAGACCGATTGGTCTTTATATCTTGCTTGAGATAATGGACAAGAGTTGCTTCCTGCTCCGGTGGAGGGTTTTTTACAACAGCCAAGTAGGTTTTGGATATACTCCGCTCCCTAAACCCTTGGCTCAGGACTTGCTGCGCTGAAACAGTCTTGGCAAAAACGACCGCCCCGCTAACGGGTCTGTCCAGGCGATGTACGAGCAACAAGCGGGATTTGGTATAGATCGCTCCCAGGTCAATCAGCGCTTTGTCGCCCGTCTGGTCCGCCTGTACGGCGATCCCGGAAGGCTTATTAAACGCAATGAACTGGTTGTTCTTGCATAGTACATGGTCACCGGGCCTAAAAGGCGGTATCTCTTCATTCAACTTCTTCATAGTCCACATATTCGTCGGGGTCTTGTGCTTTTTGGCCCGCCCGCCGGGTGCCCTGTTGCCGCGGAGGTGCCTGGCTTGGACGGTAAGGAGACCGAATCCTGGGTCTGTCAAAAAAGAACCGGTATGCCAGGTACACAAACACAAGGGTGAAAATTAACTTCATACAAAAGTCCTTTGGGCAAAGGTATGCTTAATTGGGCTGTAATTCAAAACCCCACTGTGGCTATAACCAGCCCGAGTAGGATTAGGTTGCGATATTTTAAGCGCGCCCCGCAATAAAGTACGCCTGGCTAACCTTCAGTTAAAGATTATTTGTTAGTTTTGCACTTTGCTTGTAATAAAGCATAAGTGTTTGGTTGATAGACTTTTAATGCAAATTAATAAAATATTTTAATCCCTATGCTTTCGTATAAACGCGTGAGTAACCTGACAGGTTGGCTGGTATTTTTGATCACATTCGCTGTCTTTTTCATGTCGGCGGAACGCACTGGCAGTCTTTGGGACTGTGGAGAATTTATTCTCGGCGCCTACAAACTGCAAGTGGTACACCCCCCGGGTGCCCCGGTATTCCTTTTGGTTGGGCGCATGTTCGCCTGGATGGCCGAACTTGTTTCGGATGATCCCCAGGATATTGCATTTGCGGTAAACCTGTTGTCGGGTATTTGCACGGCGTTCGCAGCGATGTTCGTAGCGTGGGTGACGATTATTCTGGGCAAGATGGCACTGGTCGGCAGGGAAGAGGAACCTGAAAAAGGGCAACTGGTTGCCCTGGCCGGTGCTGGTCTGGTGGCTGGTCTGGCTACGGCGTTCAGTACTTCTATCTGGTTTTCGGCGGTAGAGGGCGAGGTATACGCCATGTCCACATTCTTTACGACCATGACGCTCTGGGCAACTATCCACTGGTACGCACAGCCCAACGAGCACCAATACGACCGCTGGTTGATTTTCGCCCTCTATGCATCGGGTATGTCCATAGGGGTTCACTTGTTGAGTATTCTGACCTTCCCGGCACTTACGTTCTTTTTCTACCTCAAGCGCTACCAAAAACACACTTTTGGCGGAGTAGTAGCGGCTGCGGCAATCGGCGTGGCCATGATCGTAGTCATCCAGTCGCTGATCATTACCGGTCTTCCCAAATTGTGGGGCCGGCTGGAGCTTGTTCTGGTGAATGGAATAGGCCTGCCCATCAACTCAGGCCTCATCCTGCTGCTGTTGCTCGTAGTCGGTGGAGTCGTTTTCGGATTGCGCTATGCAGAACAAAAGCAGAACCCCACCCTGCAAAATGGAATCATTGCTACGGCATTGATTATCATCTCTTATGCATCCTATGGTATGGTAGTTACGCGCGCGCATGCAAGCCCACCTATCAATATGAATACACCGACGGATGCAATGCGTTTGATTTCCTACCTCAACCGGGAACAGTACGGAGATCGCGCCCTGCTGCGCGGCCCGCACTTTGAAGCAAGCCCCATAGATGTGAAGTCAGAACAGCGCTACGGACGAGTAGGCGATCGCTATGAAATCGTGGATGAAAAACTGTCGTACGTATTCGATAAACGCCAGGAAACGATATTCCCCCGCATGAGCGATAATTCACAGGGACGGCCGGCGCTGTATAAGCAATGGATAGGTATGGATCCGAATCAACCTCTGCCGCCAGGCAGGCCTACCCTTGGCGATAATATCCGCTTCTTCGTTTCTTATCAGTTGAACTGGATGTATTGGCGCTACTTTATGTGGAATTTTTCCGGCCGACAAAACGGGGAACAGGGATACTACTCCTGGGATAAGTCTTCCGGCAACTGGATATCCGGTATCCCGTTTATTGATAATGCACGCCTCGGAGGCGATCTGGCAAAAATGCCGGATTCCCTGAAAGACAAGGCCATGAACAAGTACTTTATGCTCCCGCTCTTGTTCGGTCTGTTTGGGGTATTTTTTCAGTTCAACAGAAGGCCCAAGGAGTGGCTGGGAGTCCTCGCCTTTTTTGTAATCACCGGTATCGGAATCATCGTATATGCCAACCAACCGCCGAACGAACCCCGCGAGCGCGACTATGTTTTTGTCGGCTCCTTCTTTACTTTTTGTATCTGGATAGGGCTAGGGGTATTGGCGCTGTTTGAATTCCTACGGGCACGTATCAAAATGCCTTCTGTAGCCAGTGGCGCAGCCGCTTCACTGATTGTCTTGTCGGCACCCTTCCTGATGGGCACCCAAAATTTCGACGACATGGACCGAAGCGAGCATTTCGCAGCTCGCGATTATGCTTCCAACTTCCTGCAATCCTGTGCTCCCAATGCTATTTTGTTCACCTTTGGCGATAACGATACATACCCGCTTTGGTATGCACAGGAAGTCGAAGGTATCCGCAAAGATGTACGCGTCGTCAACCTAAGCTTGATTGCAGTGGATTGGTATATCAACCTGCTGCGCAGAAAGGTCAACGATTCCCCGGCTATCAAGCTGAGTATCCCGGAGGATGCCTTGCGAGGCAACCGCCGAAACCAGGTGTTCTACGCAAGCCAGACCCCCGGCGTTCCGGATAGGGAAATGAGCCTCGCCGATATGATTAAATTCGTAGGAGAATACCATCCGCTCCCCCTACAAAATGGAAGTCAGACAGATAGCTATATCCCGTCGAAGAATGTCTATCTCCCCGTAGATCGTGAAGCAGCCGTCAAGGCAGGACTGATTGCCCCAGGCGACACCAGCGTGGTAGATCGAATCCCGCTGAATATCTCCGGCGAATTCCTGACGAAAGACGATCTCGCAGTATTGGATATCATCGCCTCCAACTTGTGGGAACGCCCAATTTATTTCTCGGTGACGACCCGGCAGGATAAGTTTTTCGGCCTCGATGATTACATGCGCCTCGAAGGCCTAGGCCTGCGTATTACCCCCTCGAGAGGGCAAAGCGATCCGGGCCTGGGTATCATCGGCAGCGGGCGCGTGGATACAGACTTGTTTTACAAAAATGTAACCGAAAAATTCCGCTGGGGCAACTTCGATAAAGTGGAAACTTTTGTCGACAAATCCTACCTGGCCAGCGTACAAAGTATGCAACTGAGTATGCGCCGCGCCGCAGGCGAACTCCTCCGGGAAAATAAGAAAGACAAAGCCATCGCACTGGCAGATCTGTACTTTAAGGCCTTCCCGCACAAAAACTTCCCGTACGACTATCGAGCGTACTATATGGTGGATATCTATCTGGAAGCAGGTGCGTATGAAAAAGCTAAGCCAATCATGAAGGTCATCGCAGATGAAACGGAAAAACAGGCCGCCTACCTGACTTCCCTGGATCCAACTATATTAGCCAGCAGCTACCAGGATAGGTACAACCTGGCACTGCAGAATATGAATAAACTCATGCAGGATGCACAGCGTAATAAAGACGATGCGTTCTTTTCAGAACTTCAGCAACGCTTTGCCCGCTTTAGGGTAAAAACCCCTGAAGATACCCTACCTATTCAATAGACTTTTTTACGAAGGGCTCTTCAAGGACAAAAGTCTCTTTTGTCCTTGAAGAGCCCTTCGTAAAAAAGCCCATTCCTTTCTTCTATCCTGTCCGTTCAATGAAAAAAATAGCCATCGGTTCCGACCATGCAGGGTTTGCCTGTAAAGAAGCCCTCAAAGCCTGGCTGCACAGCCAAGGCCTTGAACCCGTAGATTTTGGAACCTATTCGGAGGCTTCAGCCGATTATGCAGATTTTATCCATCCGGTAGCGGAGGCGGTCGAAAATGCAGAGGTAGACCTCGGTATAGCTATCTGTGGGTCCGGGAATGGGGCCGCTATTACAGCCAATAAACACCAGCAAATCCGCGCTGCCTTGTGCTGGTCAGAGGAAATTTCCCGTCTGGCCCGCTTGCACAACAACGCCAATGTACTGGTCATACCAGCGCGTTTTGTAAGTATGGAAGAAGCATTTGCCATAACCCGCGCTTTCCTGGATACCGGGTTCGAAGGAG
>VFQS010000555.1_pt1 | contig 40389 bp, 29 predicted proteins | sample 3512361 | NCBI WGS metagenome assembly VFQS01 (sample SAMN10412375, study PRJNA504923) | tailings metagenome | isolation source: Relicate 1 Philex TSF3 active mining | place: Philippines
GGTAAATTGAATGTAGGTAATACCCGTAAGTAATCAGAGTCAGCATAACCTGAAGTATAACCAGCACTTGCCTTTTGTGGCACTAATTCAATAAGTTCTTCATTATTATTGTCTACTAAAGTTGATAAAATCCTAATATTTTTTCCTTGTATGTCTGTTTTAAGTTTGGAAAAACAAGTTTCCCAGTCTTTCTCTGTAAATTCATTAAAATTTTTTCTTACAAGTGAATTTAAATCAATTTTATAATAATCTGCAATCTGAATTAAAGTATGAATGCTTGGTTCTGCTACTCCATTTTCATACCCGCTGTAGGTCGAACGAGTGAGTTTTAATTCGCTGGATAATTCTTCTTGAGATTTTCCAGTTCGTTTTCTTAAGAGTTTTAAATTTATACCAATCATAATGATTAATTTTTAAACAAAGATAGTTAATTTTTTAATCAATTTGTTAGAAGTTTATTTTTGATTTAATGATATAAAATGTTTGAATTTATCTTTTATAAAAGTAGTTAATTCTAAATCAGATGTGTTTTTAAGGATTTCATCGTTAAGGTTTAGGAATGAAATAAACAAATCAAAATCATTTTCGTTTAAGTCAATTATTTCGTAATCAACATACAAAGAAAGTAATTCTTTTAATATTCTATTTTTATTATCTTGGAATTTCAGCTCGTTTATTTTTTTGATTGATTGAGCGCGTTTTGAATATCTTTCGTATAGTGCAGTGATAGGACTTTGGATTACTGATATGCCTTCAACCATTTTTTTTGATTCTTTTAAGGTTAACTGCATTCTTTCTTCTTTGATTTGTTGAATAGTTTTTAAAGGGTGTATTACTATTGTTTTTAGTTGTTTTGTTTGTGGTTGTAAATAAATACTATAATTAAGTGAAGGTTTTGTGTTTCCTTCTTCAATAAAAATTGTGCTTTTTTCATAACCCTCTACGGAAACAATTATGGTTTCTTTGCAATTTGCAACAATTTTAAAGCTACCGTCTGGTGAACCAAAATAGGCTTTGTTTTTTGATTTATTAAACAGGATAATGTTATAAAATTGTTGATTTTTTGTAGTGTCTATAACTCGACCACTTATTTCTATTTCATGGTATTGAGAAAAGCCGAATTTTTCTAAAAATAAAAACAGTAAAAGTGTAAATGGCATTTTCATTTAGTAAATATAGTATTTAAAAAATTATTTTTATTGTTCACATTTGTTGTATAATTGAGATTTTTTTGTTTACATATGTTTGTTATTGGTGTTTACATATGTTGTTTGATGTTTATGACATTGTGTTTATTTCTTGCGAATATTTTTTTTGTAATTTTAATAAATAATTTTTTATATGAATAAAAGAGTTGTTGTAGGTTTGTCAGGGGGAGTTGATTCAAGTGTTACGGCTTTTCTCTTGAAAGAACAGGGTTTTGATGTGATTGGTATGTTCATGAGAAATTGGCATGATGAGTCGGTAACAATTTCAGATGATTGTCCCTGGATTGATGATTCAAATGATGCTTTATTGATTGCTAATCAGTTAGGTATACCATTTCAAGTAATTGATTTGAGTAAAGAATATAAAGAAAGAATTGTAGATTACATGTTTCGTGAGTATGAGCATGGTAGAACACCAAATCCTGATGTTTTATGTAATCGCGAGATTAAGTTTGATGTTTTTTTAAAGGCAGCTGAGGATCTGGGAGCAGATTATATTGCAACTGGTCATTATTGTAGAAAAAAAACGAATGATGATGGTTCATACAGTTTACTTTCTGGATTGGATAAGAATAAAGATCAGTCATACTTTTTGTGTCAATTAAATCAGGAGCAATTAGCTAAAGCTTTATTTCCTATAGGTGAGTTTCAGAAGAGTGAGGTTCGGGCTATTGCTGAGTTGAATGGTTTGGTCACAGCGAATAAAAAAGATTCTCAAGGTTTGTGTTTTGTTGGTAAAATAAGCTTACCAATATTTTTACAACAACAATTAAAATCTAAAAATGGTGATGTTGTTGAGATTTCAGAGAGTCATCAAGAAATTGTAAATTATCACACAAATGATTTTGATTTTCAAAATATTGAAGCTCTTACTAAGCCTTTCGAGTTTTTAAGAGAGGATGGACTTAAGGTTGCGGATCATATAGGTGCTCATTATTATACTGTTGGACAACGAAAGGGGTTGCATATTGGTGGGAGACCACTTCCTTCTTTTGTTATTTCTGTGGATGTAATAAAAAACATTGTATTTACCTGTCAAGGAGACCATCATTTGGGGTTAAACAGGATTGCTTTAAAGATAAAACAAGAGGAGTTTCATGTTGTGAATCCAAAAGATAAAATTTATCAAAATCAAATAATTTCTTGTTTAGTTAGGATTCGTTACAGGCAGCCTTTACAAAGTGCTCAATTATTAATTATGAATGGGTTTGTGTATGTACTTTTTAAAGAGCTACAGAAAGGGATAACACCCGGGCAGTTTGCAGCTTTTTATCTTGATGATGAATTGGTTTATTCAGGGGTTATTATGAGTTAGCTTGATAAATATCGAAAGTGTTATTTTCATAAAAAGTAATTATTTTAGTTATTTTAAGGTCTTTGTTTTCTGGTATTTGTTTTTGATTATTTTCACTTTCCTGGTTAAACTTTAAATTGTTAGGTTTGAGTTCGGGGTTGTCATTTTGTGTTTTATTCTTGTCTGATTTGTTACCTGTAATAAGCCAAATTACATCTTCATTAGGAAATTTTGAAATAAATTTTTCTATAAAATCAAGGCTAGGTTTGTTTCTTCCTGATAAAATATGACTCAGGTTTGATCGTTGAATATTTAATTTGTCAGCAAAAGAACTTGCGTTTAAATTGTTGTTATTTATGATAGTTGTAAGTCTTTCTTTTAAGTCCATTGTTTACATTTGTAATTAATTTAAATGAGGTGTGTTTATTTACAAATGTAATTAATTTTTACAAAAAAAAAGAGTAATTAAAATTTCTCTTTACGTTTTTTTTAAGAAATGTTTTTTAATTTTCGTTGAAACTAAAAAAAATCGAATGTTTTTCAGTTTGAAAATTTCTTCCGAACATTATAATATCCATTAAATCTGCAACTTCTTGTATTGTTAAAGTTGAATTTTCTCCATTTTGAAAATGTAGTTTCAATTTGTATTCAGCGATTGTTATACTATTATTAATCATAGCAATTTAAATTAATTTTAAATCATATACGACAACACTTGTAAAAATGTTACAAAAGTTATTCACTTTCGTCAATTTTTTTGATTGAATCCCTAATTCTTAAATAGCTTTCGTCTATAATTATTAAAATAAAAACAATTGGAAATATAGAATACCTTAATATTCTGTGTTTTTTTAAAAGTCGTTTTTCTTTTTTTTCTGATGTTTCTTTTTCAATTGGTTTTTCTATTTCAGGAAATTCACCAACCATTTTCTCAAACTGTTCGATACACCAATTTTTAAATTTAGATGATTTAATTTCTTCTTCTGTCTCTATAATATCGTAATACATAACTTAAAAAATTAATTTATGATATGGGTTTTAAATTACTTTTATAAATATAAATATTTGTAAAACAATAGTATAATAAATTAAGTGTAAAAAGTGTAATTAAGTTTAAATATAAATACTTAATTAATATTAAGTTTTTTTTGAGTTAATTAAATTAAGTTATTAAATTTGTTATTCATGTTTTTTAAAGAATTTGAGATAAAATATAATTCTGTGTGTGAAAAAATTTATCAAATTTTTCCTCACATAGAGAATATCTCAATTTTTTATAAAGATCAAAATGAATTAAAATATTTAGATAATGGACGTTTATCACTTATTTCTGAAATACTGAGTTGTAAAATTCCAGCTTTACGAAATCAAAATGTAAATTATCAATGGTTACTTCCAAATGAAATAATTGAAAATTATGAAAATGATCATTCTGTTTTTCATCAACTTGATTTGCTCTCTGAACATGATAATCGATTATTGATATTAAATTTTAAGTCTGAAATTGATGGTTTAAACGATTTAGTTTGTCTTACTTTTCCGAAAGAAATTCGTTTTTTAGGTCTATATAAAACAATAAAAAATTTAAGTACTGAAGATAAAATTCTAATTGGTGAATTACTTCATAAAATAATAGAAGTAGAAATTCAGACTCAAAAAATAAATGCTGAAAAACAACTTAGGATTTCGGAATATTTTAAATTGAAAGATGCCTCAAAAAAAATATCAGTTAATGAATTTTCCAACTATCTTGAAAAAGAGATAAATCAAGGTATAAATTCTTTAATTTATAGGAATATTGATTTTGAATTTGAAAGTGAATTAATTGAATACATTATACAATCTAATATTCCAATAAAGATTACATGTCAAATTCTTAAAGAATCATTTGATATTATTGAACTCCTTGAACAAATAGATGATCGATTTAAATTTCAATTATATCATTTTAAATTAATTGAAAATCAAAGAAATAATTTACATAAGAACAATCAAAAAGTAAATTATGGTAACGATAAAGTATTTGAATTATTAGATAAATTAGAATCTGCCGCTAAAGTTATTGAAGCTAATGGTTTGGTTGTAAATGGTAAATTAATAGCACAATATTTAACTCCTCCTGTAAGTCCACCAGCAATTACTGATATTCTTAAAAAGAATAGTATCAAAATTGAAAGTAAAATGAAGGAATTTCCATCTAAATGGACTTTAATAAGAAAATATTTAAAGCCATTACGAGAAATAGAATTTAAATTACAATTAGCAATTTATAACAAGAAGATTGGTTAGTTAGTTACTTACTTTATTAAAATTACATGACCAACGTAATTATGTTTTTTTGTTGTTATTGAATCAATAAAATCTATTTTCCAAGTATATACTCCATCTAAACAGATCTCTCCACCATAGGTTCCCTTCCATCCTATTGATTTATCATGTGAGATAAAAATAATTTCACCCCATCGATTAAAAATGGTTAATGTATATGAAGTTGGGTCTATTGCGTTTGAAATAATTGGAATAAATTCTTCATTATCTTTATCATTATTTGGAGTGAATGTGTTAGGGACATATACTGTTAATTCTGATGGTATTGTGATATGAATTGTTTTGGAATCCTCACATAAATCGCGTTGAGAAGCGTAAAGAGTTACAAAATAATCTGTTGCTCCCATTGGAAATGTATGTGAAGGATTTGTCACTATAGTATTTGTTCCATCACTAAAATACCAATTGTACTTAGTTGAGTTAACTGATTTATTAACTAATGTTATGTGTGGAGTAAACATAGATAAAACAGTGTCATTAGCTACAAAATCAGCTATTGGATATGGATATATTTTTAAGATGGTATCTTTTTGTAATGAAGATCTACAACCATTTTTGAAACTTACTACTTTAACATTGAAAATACCTTGTTTTGAGAATTTTATAATTGAATCATAATCAATTTTTATTTTTTCATTATCAATAAACCAATGACATGAATCCAATTTATTAAAGTATGGTATTAATAATTTTACACTTACGGGCGCACAACCCTCTTTTGATTTTATATCAAAATTTGTAATAGGCAAAGAGTTATTAATTATTTTGATCTCACCATACCCACCACATCCTTTTTTTGTTGTGTAGCTTAAATATAGTGAGTCTTCATTTGATTCACTTGGTCTAAAATAAATGATAGAAGAATCAGTTTTATCAATAATCAGATTTTTATTTGACCAGATTCCATTTTTAACCTCTGCTTGTATTTTATATAAATTAGTATCACTTTTACAAAATGGTCCAACTGGAGTTATAGCTACTTTTTCGATATCTTTTATATCAACTATAATTGATGTAGAATCAATACAATTGTATTTGTTAATTGAAAGTTTATAAATTCCTTTTTGTTTAGTCGTAATTTTAGTTAAGATAGGTGTGCTATCAATTGATTTAAAATTGTTAGGACCAGACCAATCATAAATAGCATTTTCATAACTAGGAGATTTTAGTTTTAAGGTGTCACCAATGCAAATTGGATTATTAGTACTTAAAGTTACAACAGGAAGTTTAGAAATACGTATATTTTTTATAGTAGAATCTGATGCGATACAAGATTTTTCTTGTGTTTTGTACATTATTTTGAAAAGTCCAGATTCAGAATTTGTAAATTCAATTTCACCAGTCAATGTGTCTAATTTGATAGATGAAGAGGTTGAAGTGAATTTTCCTCCATTTTCAAAGTTAGTCGAGAAATTAGGTTTTATTTTGGGAGAATTTATACAATACAAAGTGTCATTATAATTAAATTCTGTGATAGGTTTTTTAAGATCTGCGATAAGAATTTCAGTGTTTCCCGTACCTGTTCCACCACATACACTTGAAATAATTTTATATTCAATTTTATAAGTTTTACCTCCTGTTGCTTTTGAAAGATCTAATTTACCAGTAGTATCGTTAACAGAAATCTCTGTTTCAGAAGTACTAAATTTCCCCCCTTTTGTAAAGTCTAATGGGAGAATTGGGAGAGTATTTAATGAATTCAAACAAATTGGTCTTTCATATGAAAAATTTACAATTGGATTATTATTTGATTCAATTACAATGGTATTTTTTCCAACACTCTTAGCAAAACAACCTGTTGGTTGAATTGTATAAGTGATTTCGTATTCGCCTGGTAAGGTTCCCGCCAAATTTATTCTTCCATTTGATTTTGAGATTGTAACACCTTGAGGTGCGCTAAATTCCCCTCCTAATTCAAAATTTCCAATTGGTAAAGGATTTGAACCTGTAATACAAATCGGTGACTTGTAACTGAATGATGTGTTTTTTTGTATTAATGAATCTATTTTTAGAAAAACAATAGTATCTATCGCTGCGGTACAACTTGTTTTATTTAACGAGTACTTAATTTGATATTCACCTTTTTTTGATTCATTTAATTTTAGTTCACCAGAAATAGAATCAATTTTTAAATCGAATGAATTCGAGCTAAACTTTCCTCCTCTTGTAAAACTAGGTGATAAATTTGGTAGAATATTTCCACTGCCTATACAAACAATGTTACCATAGTTGAATTTTAATTTAGGAGGTGAATTATCAATAATTGTTATGAAAACGTTATTACTTGTAACAGTACAATTTTGAATACTTTTAATTTCATAATATACATTATAAGTGCCTGTAGGTGTTTGAGTCAAATCAATTTCACCAGTAAGATTATTTTTAAATTTTAAGCTAAGTGAATCAGTTTTAAAAATACCTCCTAAGTTAAATCCAGCAGATAATATAGGGATTGGATTAATATCTAATTTACAAACTGGGGTTTCATAATAAAATCCAGGAATTGGACTTGGATTTTCGATTATTTCAATTTCTGTAGAATCTATTTTTTGATTATAACACTCATTTTTATTAAATAAATAGTATATTTTGTGTTTACCTGGAGTTGATTTTCCTAAATTGATATTTCCAGAGCTAGAATCTATTTCTAAACTAGATTTTGAATAAAAGGTCCCACCTTTCGTAAAGTTTAAAGTTAAATTAGGTGGTAAAAATGAATTACTTTGACAAATTGGTTTAGGATAATCAAAGGCTGTAATGGGATCCTGCATTGCTTTTATTTCAATTTTTATTGTTGTTTGCCCTGCTAATTCACAATTATTATTCGGATTTACTTTATATGTTATTTCGTATTGACCTGGTTTACTTAATGTTGGTGAAATTTTACCAGAAGTGGAATTTAAATTAATATCCTGAGAATTTGCTGAAAAAATACCGCCTTTAACAAATCCATTAGACCTAGTAACAAATTGATCTGGAGAGTTTATACAAATTAAACTATCGTAAGAAAAGTTTGTGTTTGGTGAAATAGGATTATCTCTGATTATAAAAGTTTTTGTAACAAAACCTACGCACCCTCCAGCATTATAGGTGATTGTAATTAATTCATTGTTTTCATTTAAATTATCCACTATTGGATTAATAAATAATTGGACAGAGTCTTGGTTTGCAGGAATTGAGATTAATCCATTTAATTTTTGATAATCAATCCCGTTTGTTGCATCACCACCAATCGAATAGGAAATATTGGTAATATTCGAAGACTTGGAAGCTAATTTAAATGTTAGTATCCCTTTAGAACAATTTTCTACTATGTTAGAGTCTGAAATAATCGTTAAATCGTTTTTCTGTTCGTGTGAATCAGCGGTGATTATATTACTAAATAAGCTATTTGCTAATAAAAATACACCGCTATCATAATTTTGATCCCCAACATCTGCAATTGCAATTTTCATATGGTAAGTTGCTCCACATTTTACGGCTGCTTTAGCTACAAGTGGAATCGTATATCCATCAAAGGTGATTTGATTTGAAGCAGGTTCATTTGGATAATTTGGAACAAAAAACTTAGCGTATAATTTCCAATTTGGATCTATTGCATCACATATGCTTTCACTGTTGTTTCCCGAAACAGTTCCAGAATTAATCGTATTGACGCTTACATTTGTATTTAATGTACCTGGTACAAGTGCTAAATTTTTATTTTTAAAATCAGTTCCCCCAGAGGGGTCTGGTCCAGTAAGAAGAAATGCAAATACATCATTAAAACTACTACAATTAAATTCAGGATATTCTTCCGAAGCAAAAACATATTTAAATTGTATTGAGTCTGACATTGGAACGAAGTCAAATTCTAATATTGTAGCATCAGTCGTTTTTTTGCCAGTGTTTTTAATGATAGAATCTAAATCATAATCAGATAAATTCGATCCCTGTGATCCTAAATTTTGACTTAGATTTGGTCCTGAAGCATTTTGAATGTTGCCTGTGGATAAGAGTATACCTCTATCTAAACCAAGATTATTGCTACCAATTACATTTTTATAGTTGAATTCTCCGATTCCTGTTGACTTATCACCTTTAAATGAAATATTTGAAACATTAACTCCTGAACCAATTAAAATGTCTGAAACTAATTGTGAAGGTGATTTCGTATTTAGAATATTTAATTGATTAAAACAATAGTTATAGAAAATGATATTAATGAATAGTATATAAATTATTTTAGAAATTTTTTTATGAAATTTAATATTCATCATTCATTTTATTTAAATCTTAGACGAACAGAATTGTAATTCGTTGTTTAATTCTAATTTACTAATTAAAGTTTCAAAATAGTTTCTTGATTTAGAAACTCTAGAACCATACCATGAAAAATAAGTACCATCAACGAAAATTATTTTTGAATGGGGTAATTTATTTTTTATCTCTATAAAATCTTTTTTTCTAAATGGGTAAGGTTCTGAACTTAAAAATACATAATCAACTTTTATAAACTCTTCAATTTCAATTATTGGATATCTGGTTTGTAAAATCACATTTTCAAAACCAATTTTATTTAAAATTTCATGAATGAAGGTGTCTATTCCAACAGACATATATGGTTTTTTCCATATTAAGTAGAGTACTTTTTTGTTTTTTATTTGATATTTTTTTAAATCTTTAAAAATTGTTAAGGTTTCTGAAATAAGTTTATTAGCAATTTCTTTTTTAGTAAATAAATTACCCAAGAATTCAATAAGTGAAATATTATCTTGAATTGTTTTAATTTCAGTTATCAGCACTTTTGTGAATCTTTTTAATTCATTTACATCATTCTCATTATTTTCTTCTTTGTTTGCTATAATTAGGTCAGGTTTTAGATCTTTTATTTTTTTTATATTTACTTTCTTAGTCCCTCCTATTATTTCATATTTATTTTTTAGATAATTAGGTTTTATACAAAATTTTGTAATACCAACAATTTTATTCTCGAGTTCTAAATCTACTAAAAGTTCAGTAATTGAAGGCACTAAACAAACAATCCTCTCAGGCGTGGAACTTAAGAGGATTGTTTCGTAGTTTAGATCGTTTAAGCACATTGCATTAAGCAAATGAATTAATAATATCTTGTCTAGTAATTATATGATATTTACCATTGTTTTGATTTACTAAAACAGCAGGTGTTTCTTTATCAATTAGTTTTGAAATATCCTCAATTGAAGTTTGCTCTGTTACAACTGGGAAAGGTTTTTGCATGATTGATGAAATTGGCGCATTAATCTTATCAGGGTTGTCGATTAAAAATTGATACGTATGTGTATCGTTTAAAGAACCAATAAATTGTTCATCTTTAATTACTGGAATTTGAGAAATAGAATACTTTCTCATTTTTGCAACAGCGTGAGAAATTAATTCTTCGGCGTAAACAGAAATCAATGGTTCATCTTTATGAGATGCAATTAAATCAACTGCAACTTTTCTTTCTTCTTCTAAAAATCCTCTTTCTCGCATCCAATCATCATTAAAAATTTTACCAACATACCTACTTCCGTGATCGTGGAAAAGTACAACTACGACATCGTCTTTTTTTAGTTCATTTTTAAGTTGAATTAAACCTTTGATTGCAGCACCAGCTGAGTTACCAACAAAGATTCCTTCTTCTCTTGCTAATCTTCTTGTGTAGATTGCGGCGTCTTTGTCAGTCACTTTTTCAAACTTATCAATTACAGAAAAATCAACATTTGCAGGTAAAATATCTTCACCTATTCCTTCAGTTATGTATGGGTAAATTTCGTTTTTGTCAAAAACACCAGTTTCATGGTATTTTTTAAAAACAGATCCATAAGTATCTATCCCCCATATTTTTATATTTGGATTTTTTTCTTTTAAGTATTTTCCAATTCCAGAGATTGTACCCCCTGTTCCTACTCCTACTACAAAGTGTGTGATTTTACCTTTTGTTTGCTCCCATATTTCAGGACCAGTTTGTTCGTAGTGTGCTTGTCTATTTGATAAATTATCATATTGATTAACATACCAAGAATTTGGAATTTCTTTGGCTAAACGTCTAGAAACAGAATAATAAGATCTTGGATCTTCAGGTTCAACCGCCGTTGGACAAACAACCACTTCTGCACCTACAGCTCTTAAAATGTCCATTTTTTCTTTAGATTGTTTATCGTTTAATACACAAATCAATTTATATCCTTTGATTATACATGCAAGTGCAAGTCCCATTCCTGTATTACCTGATGTGCCTTCAATTACAGTTCCACCTGGATTTAGTAATCCATTTTTCTCAGCATCTTCAATCATTTTGAGAGCCATTCTATCTTTAACAGAGTTTCCAGGATTAGTTGTTTCAACTTTCGCTAGAACAAGTGCGTCAATATTTGAAGCTAACTTATTAATTTTAACTAGTGGAGTATTTCCAATAGTTTCAAGTATGTTGTTATAAATTTTCATCAACTTAATTTTTTATTTTTTTTGAGCTATGTAAAGTATTTCATTTTTCATTAAACGATAACGTTCAAATTGTTCATTTGTCATAGAATTTAGCGGATTAAATTCAACAACTTCAAAACCAACAGAGCGTAACCAATCTGGATAATCAAGACCAAACAAACGTACGTGATCATACTGCCAGAAATGTTTTTCTCTGTCTTCTGGTGTAATTATTGAAGGGTCTTCATAAGTTGTTTGTCTTGAAAAATCTTGAGGTACTTGAAAAATTCCATATCCGCCAGGTTTCATAACTCTAAATAACTCTTGCATGCATTGTTTTGCATCTTCAACATGTTCTAAGACATGGTTGCAAAATATGACATTGAATTTATTATCTTCTAGAGGGATATTATGAAGGTCAAAATGTAAATCAGCTAAGGGTGATTCTAAATCTCCAGTTAAGTAATTTAGATTTTTTTGATTTTTAAACAGTTTATAAAAACATTGTTCAGGAGCAATATGTAATACATCCAATGAATCAGTTTTAAAAAAATCGGTCTCTTTTTTTAGATAATACCACATCAAACGGTGCCTTTCAAGTGTTAAATCATAAGGACACAAAACATTCTCTCTTTGTGTAACATAACCATAAGGAAGAAACTTACTGAATTTTTTTTCACAAACAGTACATTCAACATTATTTCCACGATAAAGAATAGGGGTGAAAATTCTAAAAATATAGCTTAACCTTATTAATATTGGTCTAGGAATATATTTTAATAATAGTTGTATTATCTTTTTCATTTGTGTTAATTCACTGTTCGTAACCAATATGAAATTAAGTTTGTTCTATCAGATGCAAAATCAGTTAATAATTTATACATACACTGCTCATAAACACCCATTTTGGCATGAATTTCCATCAAAATACCATCTCTAGAAACTAAAAGTGTAAACGTTTCATCTGGTTTAAAAGCATTTATACTTTCATCAATATTGGATGAATTTATTCTAAAACCATTTAATGCAATTACTTCATCATTGACACTTAAACCATTATTTTCTGCTTCAGAGTGAACTCTTATTGATTTAATAAATGGATTCTCACTATTTAAATTAAAACTGGCTCCAAAAGAACTCTTCTTTGTAATAATTTGATCTGCTTTAATACCAATGTTAGAAAAAATTGTTTTGTAATCAGGAGTTTTTGTATTGTAAACATGATCTTCTAAAAAAACAGACATATCTTCTCCCATAAAGTTAGTAAGTGTTTCCTCAAATTCTTTTTCAGTAAACCCTCTATTTTCTTTTACATAAAATTTTCTGTAAAGAATTCTCATAAAATCATCAAGAGATTTCTCACCATTATATTTTGCTATTATTTTAACATCTATCAATGCACCCAAAATATGACCATTTGTATAATAAGACATCGTTGTATTTGAAGAATTCTCGTTTGGTCTATAACCTTTAATCCAAGCGTCAAAACTAGCGTGAGCAACAGGTTGAATTTTTCTTCCTTCGCTACCTTCAAGATAATTTAGTGTATTATTGAATTTTTGAAGATATTCTTGTTCAGATATATATCCTGCTCTCCTTAAAATTAATTCATCATAATAACTAGTGAAACCCTCCATCACCCATAAAAGTGTAGTATAATTCTCTTGATCATAATTAAATGGACCTAATTCAATTGGTCTGATTCTTTTTACATTCCACAAGTGAAAATATTCGTGAGCGACTAATGATAAAAAGTCTTGATATTCTTTTCCTACATACCCCCATCTATTCACGCTTAACGTTGAAGAGTTCATATGTTCTAAACCTCCTTGTCCATCTGCAACATTGTGAATTATAAATGTGTATTTTTTATTTGGATTTACACCAATAATTTTATTTGTTGTTTCAACGATTTTCTTCATGTCCTTCTGAAGTTTTGAAATCTCATAATTTCCAACTCCATAGATACCTACAACATATTTACATCCAGCAGCATCAAATTCGAAAACTTCTTGATTTCCAATTTCGATAGGAGAATCAACTAATTCATCATAATTTTCGTATTTAAATGTTTTTGCACCTTCGTAGCGTATTGAATCACTTGCTTTAATCAAAGGAGTTGTAATAGTACTAAAATCTTCATGCGGATAAATATCTACTTTTCCATCATTTTGTTTTGAGCCATCTACATACATAAATATTGAAGATCCACTAATAAACCCATGTGTTGCATCTAAAAAACTTGTTCTTACTGATAATTCGAATGCATACACTTCATATTTAACTCTAATTTGTTTTGCACCATTTCTTTTAATAACCCAAGTGTTTTTCGTCGTCTTATTTACTGGTAATCTGTTATTCTCTTCATCGTAAGCGCGAACAAGATTTACATTTTTAGAAAATTCTCTAACCATGTAAGAACCTGGTGACCAAACCGGCATTTTAATACTAATGTTTTTACCTGTTAGATCATCTATAGTCATCAAAACTTCGAAGTAATGACTTTGAGGTTTTGACATTTTTAGTGAATAATCAACTTTTGCAGCTTTAGCGGAATAACCAAGTAAAATGCAAGTAAATAAAATTATAGTGTATTTCATTTTAAACTAAACTAGTTAATTTATCTTCTAAAATTGCAATTTTTTGAATTGCATCAGCTTCTTTTTTTCGTTCATTTGCAACTACAGCTTCAGGTGCGCCAGAAACAAATTTTTCGTTTGTTAATTTTCCTTGAACCATTTTTAAAAATCCTCTAGTGTAATCTAATTCCTCTTCTATTTTTTTTCTTTCTGCTTCTAAATCTACTGAATCTCCAAAAGGGATATAAAATTCATTTGATTTAACTAAAAATGAATTAGCATTTGCTATTTTTTCTGTTACATATTCTAATTGAGCTAAATTCCCCATTTTTACAACAACAGAATCAAAACTAGTATCTAAATCTTCATTTTTTTTCACAAAAAGATCCATTTTTACTTTATTAGCAATATTATTTTCTTTTCTAACATTTCTAATATTTGTGATAATTTCTTCAGCTTGTAAAAAGTTTTTTAATACTGTCTCGTCATAATTTTCAATTGACGGCCAATCTGAAATAACTATATCTTCTCCGTTTTCTCTTTCAGCAATCAAATGCCATAATTCTTCTGCTATGAAAGGAGTAAATGGTTGAATTAATTTCAATATTTTTTCGAAGAATGTAATCGTCGATTTATAAGTTTCACTATCTATAGGTTGCTCGTAACCTGGTTTTATAATTTCTAAGTACCAAGAACAAAAGTCATCCCATACTAATTTATAAGTAGCCATTAAGGCTTCAGAAATTTTAAATTTCTCGAACAAGTCATTTATTTCAGATAATTGTTGATTGAACTTCGCATGAAACCATTCTATTCCTTTGACAGAAGAATGTGGTTGTTCAATATCTTTTACTTCCCAAGAAGTAACTAATCTAAATGCATTCCATATTTTATTAGCAAAATTTCTTCCTTGCTCGCATTGACTTGTATCGAAAGGCAAATCGTTTCCTGCTGGGGAAGAAATAAGGATACCTACCCTAACGCCATCAGCACCATATTTATCAATCAAATCTAAAGGGTCAGGAGAATTACCAAGAGATTTTGACATTTTTCTTCCTAATTTATCACGAACGATACCTGTGTAGTATACATTTTTGAATGGAAGTTCACCCATATATTCGTAACCAGCAATAATCATTCTTGCAACCCAGAAAAACATAATTTCTGGAGCTGTAACTAAATCATTGGTTGGGTAATAATATTTTATTTCTTCATTTCCAGGTTGTGTAATACCATTAAATACAGAAATTGGCCACAACCAACTTGAAAACCAAGTGTCTAATACATCTTCATCTTGTTTTAAATCAGAAGCTTGCAATGATTTTCCAGATTTTTCAGTAGCAAGGATTAAAGCTTCATCTAATGTTTTTGCAACAACAAAGTCTTCAGATCCTTGTCCATAATACCATGCAGGAATCCTGTGTCCCCACCATAATTGTCGAGAAATACACCAATCTTTTACATTCTCTAACCAGTGTTTGTATGTATTTTTAAATTTATCAGGGTGGAAAGCAATGTTTCCATTCATTACATTTTCAAGCGCTGGCTCTGAAAGTTCTTTCATCGAAACGAACCACTGTAGTGATAATTTTGGTTCAATGACTGCATCAGTTCTTTCAGAAAACCCCACTTTATTGATATGATCTTCTGTTTTAACTAAATACCCTTTTTCGTCTAATTCTTTGGAAATTTCCTTACGAACATCAAAACGATCTTTTCCTTCATAATGTAAACCGTTTTCATTCAATTTTCCATTATCGTTGAAGATATCAATCGTTTCTAAATTGTGTTTTTTTCCTAGTTCATAGTCATTTATGTCGTGAGCAGGAGTAACTTTTAAACAACCTGTACCAAACTCCATATCAACATATTCGTCAGCAATAACAGGAATTCTTCGAGTAGTTAAAGGTACAATTACTTCTTTTCCATGTAAAGATGTGTAACGATCATCGTTTGGATTAACACAAATCGCAGAATCACCTAAAATCGTTTCAGGTCTTGTTGTAGCAATAGTAATCCATTGGTCGTCCGTGTCTGCTACTTTATATCTAACGTGATAAAGTTTAGAGTTTACTTCTTTGTAAATTACTTCTTCATCTGATAATGCTGTAGTTGCTTCAGGATCCCAATTTACCATTCTAACACCTCGGTAAATCTTTCCCTTTTTATGTAAGTCAATAAAGGTATCAATCACTGAATCAGAATATTCAGGGTCCATTGTAAAAGAAGTTCTTTCCCAATCACAGGATGCTCCTAACTTTTTTAATTGATCTAAAATGATTCCTCCGTGTTTATCTTTCCATTCCATGGCGTGAACCATGAATTCATCACGCGTTAAATCTGATTTTTTAATTCCTTCTTTTCTAAGTTTTTGAACCACTTTAGCTTCAGTTGCTATTGAAGCATGATCCGTACCTGGAACCCAACAAACGTTTTTTCCTAACATACGAGCTCTTCTAACAAGGACATCTTGAATCGTATTGTTCAACATGTGTCCCATGTGTAATACACCTGTAACATTCGGTGGTGGTATAACCACTGTGTAAGCTTCCCTTTCATCAGGTGTTGAATGAAAATACCCTTTTTCTAACCAATAAGGATACCATTTTTGTTCCGCTTTAGATGCTTCGTACGTTTTAGGAATTTCAATCATTTTATTCGAATTTAGACAAAGATAATTATTTATCATAAGAAATAAATAGAGTAAAATGTGTTTTAAGTTTGACTTGAATGATTAAAATAGAAATCAACAATTCGTTTTGAATTATTTTACAGATATTAGTTGTGAATCACGTAACAAAATTCTACTTTTGAGTCGTTTTTAAATAATATCCGCAAAATGGCTGTATTGGTAAATAAAAATTCTAGAGTAATAGTTCAAGGATTTACTGGAGGTGAAGGAACATTTCATGCTTCACAAATGATTGAGTACGGAACAAACGTAGTTGGTGGTGTAACTCCAGGAAAAGGAGGATCTACACATTTAGATAGACCTGTATTTAATACGGTATCAGATGCAGTTGAAGCTACTAAAGCTGATGTTTCAATCATCTTTGTTCCACCAGCGTTTGCTGCGGATGCAATTATGGAAGCTGCAAATGCAGGTATCAAAGTAATCGTTTGTATTACTGAAGGTATTCCTGTAAATGATATGGTTAAGGCAAAAGAATTCATTAAAGGATTTGATTGTCGTTTGATTGGTCCTAACTGTCCAGGTGTTATTACTGCTGGTGAAGCGAAAGTAGGAATTATGCCAGGGTTTGTATTCAAAAAAGGTAAAATTGGTATTGTTTCTAAATCAGGAACATTAACTTATGAAGCTGCTGACCAAGTAGCTAAAGCTGGATTAGGTATTACTACAGCTATCGGTATTGGTGGAGATCCAATTATTGGAACTACTACTAAAGAGGCTGTTGAATTATTAATGAATGACCCTGAAACAGAGGGTATCATTATGATTGGAGAAATTGGTGGTAACTTAGAAGCCATTGCTGCTCGTTGGGTAAAAGAAAATGGTACTAAACCTGTAGTTGGTTTTATCGCTGGTGAAACCGCTCCTGCTGGAAGAACAATGGGTCATGCTGGTGCAATTGTTGGAGGACATGATGATACTGCTCAAGCTAAGAAGCGTATTATGAGAGAGTGTGGAATTCACGTTGTTGATTCTCCAGCTGAAATAGGTAAAAAGATGGCAGAAGTAATGGGTGTATTAGCTTAATTATTTCATTATTATATTTAAAGCTGCTTACGAGCAGCTTTTTTTTTGAATTAAACTAAATAAAATATGAATCCTTTTTTAGAAAAAATTGAAACTCCTTTTCAATCATTTCCTTTTGAAAATTTAAAAACTGAACATTATTTACCTGCTTTAGAGGAAGGAATAATACAAGGTAAAAAAGATATTGAAGATATCATTCAAAATCAAGATACACCAACTTTTGATAACACAATTGCTGCTTTGGATAATAGTGGTAAAATATTAGATTTACTCGGTAATATCTTCTATAATTTACATGAAGCAGAAACAAGTGAAAAATTACAAGAATTGGCGCAAGAGATTTCTCCGCGTCTAACGGAATATGGAAATGATATCATGTTGAATGCTGATTTATTTCAAAAAGTGGAGTATGTTTTTCATCATCAAAATGAAGTAAATTTAACTACTGAACAAAAAACGTTATTAGATAAAACATATAAAAGTTTTGTAAGAAATGGATCGAAATTATCTGATGAAGCTAAAGAAGAAGTTCGTTCTATTGACAAGGAGTTAGCTACATTATCATTAACTTTTGGACAGCATGTGCTTGCTGAAAGTAATGATTATAAATTGGTTATTACAGATGAGAGTTTGTTGGCAGGATTACCTGAAGGAGCAATCGAAGCGGCTAAACTTACAGCTCAGGAGAAAGGAATCGAAAATGGTTGGGTATTTACATTAGACTTCCCTTCTTACCTCCCATTTATTACCTATTCTGAAATCAGACATTTAAGAGAAGAAATCTTTTTAGCTTTTGGATCAAAAGCATTTAAAGGAAATGAAAGAGACAATAGTGAGGTAATTAAAAAAATAGCAGGTTTAAGACATAAGAGAGCAACAATTCTTGGTTATAAATCTCATGCTGATTTTGTATTAGAAGAACGAATGGCTAAAAATCCATCAACTGTATTTACCTTTTTAGATGAAATTTTAACATATGCTCTACCTGCTGCGAATGAGGAATTCGAAGAAATTAAAGCATATGCAAAAAGCATTGGTGGACCAGAAGAGCTTCAACGATGGGATTTAGCATTTTATTCTGAAAAGTTAAAAAAAGAAAAATTTTCTATTGATGATGAAGTATTGAAACCTTATTTCAAATTAGAAAATGTTATTGATGGTGTGTTTCAGACAGCAAACAAATTATATAATTTAACTTTTGAATTACGTAACGATATAGAAAAATATCATTCAGATGTACTTACGTATGAAGTTAAAGATACCGATGGAAATCACGTTTCTTTACTTTATATGGACTTTTTTCCAAGAGCAGGAAAAAGACAAGGAGCTTGGATGACATCATTTAGAAATCAAAAAATTGAAAATGGAATCAATGTTCGTCCACATATTTCTATCGTATGTAATTTTACAAAACCTACATCAAATAAACCTTCTTTGTTAACTTTTAATGAGGTTACTACCCTATTCCATGAATTTGGTCATGCACTACACGGTATGTGTGCGAATGGGACATATTCATCTATAACTGGTACTAGTGTTTACTGGGATTTTGTAGAATTACCTTCACAAATTCTTGAAAATTGGTGTTATGAAAAAGAATGTTTGGATTTATTTGCAAAGCATTATGAAACGGGAGAAACAATTCCTGAAGAATTAATTCAAAAAATTGTAGATAGTTCTAATTTTCAAAGTGGTCTAGCAGCGATCCGACAAATTGGATTAGGTAAAATTGATATGGCATGGCATAGTCAAGATACATCCTATGTTGACAATGTTAAAGAATTCGAGTTACAAGTTGTAAAACAAACTGATTTATTTCCTGTAGTAAATGAAACAATCACAAGTTGTTCATTTTCTCATATCTTTCAAGGCGGATATTCATCAGGATATTATAGTTATAAATGGGCAGAAGTTATCGATGCAGATGCTTTTGAGGCTTTCAAAGAACAGGGTATTTTTAATAAAGAAGTAGCAAAATCTTTTCATGATAATATTTTATCTGCCGGAGGTAGTGAACACCCTTCAATCTTATACAGAAGATTTAGAGGAAGAGATGCTGATCCAAAAGCATTATTACGCAGAGAGGGAATGATCAAGTAATATTTGTATTTCACAAAATAAATAAAGGGTGCCTAAAATGGACACCCTTTACTTTTAATAAAAAGATTAATCTTAGGCTTTTAATAACCACCCAAATTGATCATCAATGATCCCATTTTTGAGATCATTTAAATATTTTTCCATTTTTAAAGAGAAGGATCTGGTTTCTATAGCTGGTAAGAAAAAATCATCTCCTCTAAATCCTATCTTGTTTATGTGAGCGATTGTAGCAGCAGTACCTGCACCAAAAGCTTCTGTACATGTTCCGTTTTTGATAGCTTCAATAATTTCTTTTACTGTAACCTTACGTTCTTCAATTTGAACACCCCAAGATTGAGCTACTTCAATTACACTTCGTTTAGTTATTCCTCTTAAAATAGTGTCACTTTCTTCTGAAGGAGTAACAAGTTTTCCATTAATAATGAAAACAATATTCATTGTACCAGATTCTTCAACAAATTCATGTGTTTTAGCATCTGTCCAAAGTAATTGATGATAACCTTTCAATTGACCTAATTTTGCAGGGTATAAAGAAGCTCCATAATTACCTGCAGCTTTTGCACGACCTACACCACCCTCAGCAGCACGCGTATAATGCTCTTCAATTAATACATTAACAGGTTCTGAATAATAAGCTCCCACAGGAGAAGCAAAAATCATGAATTTATAATTGTCTGATGGTCTGATCCCTACAAATTCATCTGTAGCAAACATAAAAGGTCTTATATATAGCGAATAACCTGGTTTATTTGGAATCCATTCTCTATCTAAGTCTACTAGTTTTCTAACACATTCAACAAATAAAGTTTCAGGAATTAAAGGCATACCCATACGTTCACAAGATTCTTGAAAACGTTTAGCATTCATTTCTGGTCTGAAAATTAGTACTTCGCCCTCAGATGAACGATTTGCTTTCATACCTTCAAAAATTGCTTGTCCATAATGTAAAGCAGAAGTTGCCGGATGAACCGGAATTGGTCCAAAAGGAAGTATCTCAGGTGTTTGCCATTCACCATCAGTGTATTCCATCAACAACATGTGGTCTGAAAAAAGTCTGCCAAAAGGAAGATTATCCCAATCTACCTGTGTAACTCTTGACTCAGGTGTTTGAGTAATTTTAAAGTTGATTGTTTGTTCTAGCATAACGCAAGCATATTTATGCGAATATAGGAAAATTAATCGTGAATAAAACCCGATTTAAATCACAAGATAGATTATTGGATTATTTTATATTTGATTTTAGCTTCTTTTCTCGAACATGCATTAAAGTGCCACCATTCGGTTGGAATATTTTTAAAGTTTTGGTATTCCATTACTTTACGAAGTAATTTTCTGTTTTTAATGTGTATTGGTTTTAATAATCCTTTTTTGAGATAATAATTTTCTTTTGAAGGGTAAGCAATTTCACGAATATCATCATAACCTGCACCCATATCCAACGGGATTCCATTTTTATCACAAATTGTTAAATCAACTGCAGCACCGTAATTATGTACACTTCCATTCGCAGGGTTTGAAACAAATTTACCCCTTTCAGTAACTGGAATAGTATCTAAAGCATTCCACATGGCTTTCTGTACTGATAAAGGACGAACACCGTCATAAACAAGTAGACTATAGTTGGGATTATTTTTTTTTAAAAATTTTTGACAATTAGATAACTTTAAAGCCACATCTGGCTGAAGATAAACTTTATCAATATTGAAGTAGAGTTGTTTATGCATGAAATTATCTGTTGTAGCATATTTTAATTCAATTTGAATGGTCGGATTTATAGATTGAATATCGACCAATTTTTCGTATCCTTTTGGCTTGTCTTTTGTGATTTGGTTTGTTTGAAAAGAAAAAGAACAAATAAAAAAAGTAATAATAGATATATATTTCATAAAAAAGTATTTAGACAAATATACATGGAATGAAAATTAAAAAAAGAAACATGGAATAAAAAACTTCTCAAAACAATTAAAAAGCGAAGATTTACTACTTTTGTAATAAAAAAATAAATATGCCTAAAATAGCACAGAAAGCAGTTGACATGCCTGCATCACCAATCAGAAAGTTGGTTCCTTTTGCTGACGCAGCAAAGAAAAAAGGAAAGGTTGTTTATCATTTAAATATAGGACAACCAGATATCGAAACTCCAGAAGTAGCTTTAAATGCAATTAAGCAATTCGATCAAAAAGTGATAGAATATAGCCATTCTGCTGGATTTGAGTCGTATAGAAATGGTTTGGCGGCTTATTATCAAAAAACAGGTATACCTGTTAATTCTGAAGATATCATTATCACTACTGGTGGTTCTGAAGCTTTGATTTTTGGATTTATGACAACTTGTGATCCAGGTGACGAAGTAATTATTCCTGAGCCTTTCTATGCTAATTACAATGGTTTTGCTGTTACAGCTGGTTTGAATGTAATTCCTGTTGCATCTTCTATAGAGAGTGGTTTCGCTCTTCCACCTGTTGAAGAATTTGAGAAAAAAATCACTTCAAAAACGAAAGCAATTTTAATTTGTAATCCTGGTAATCCAACTGGATACTTATATACTAAAGAAGAATTAGAAAAATTAAGAGATATCGTTAAAAAACACGATTTGTTCTTATTTGCAGATGAAGTGTACCGTGAATTTTGTTATGATGGAGCTGTTCCGTTTTCAACAATGAATTTAGAAGGGATTGAGAATAATGTTATTATGATTGATTCTGTTTCTAAAAGATATTCTATGTGTGGAGCTAGAATTGGTGCATTGATTTCAAAAAATAAAGAAGTTATTTCCTCTGCGTTAAAATTCGGACAAGCACGTTTATCGCCTCCAACAATTGATCAAATTGCATCTGAAGCAGCATTAAACACACCTCAATCATACTTTGACAATGTAGTTTCTGAATATGTAGTGCGTAGAAATATAATGGTGGATGGTTTGAATAGTATTCCTGGTGTTTTCTGTCCAAAACCAAGTGGTGCTTTTTACTGTGTAGCTCAATTTCCAGTTGATAATGCGGAAAAATTTTGTCAATGGTTATTAGAAGAGTTTGAATTTGAAGGAGCAACAGTAATGATGGCTCCTGCCAGTGGGTTCTATTCTACTCCAGGTTCAGGTGTAAATGAAGCTAGAATCGCTTATGTTTTAAATCAAGACTCTTTGAAGAAATCTGTTCGAATATTAGAGGAGGCATTTAAAGTTTATCCAGGTAAGATTTAATACTTCACAATTAAAAGATTATCTATTATATTTGAGGGAGTCATTATTGACTCCCTTTATTTTTTCAAAACTTATGAGTGATTCTAAGCAACATGTAAAAGATTTTTATGATGATTTTACTAATAATCAAACAAATATTGGTGTAAGTATCAGACATAGATTGATTTTTAAAAAACTTAAACAAATTGGTTTAAAATCAACTTCTAATGTTTTAGAAATTGGGTGTGGGATAGGTACAGTCAGTTCTTTAATCATTCCTTATGTAAAATTTGGCAAATTTGTAGGTTGCGATATTTCGCCAAAAAGTATAGAATTAGCTAGAAATTTCAATTCTCAAACTAATGCTTCATTTGTTTGTACTGATATGACTGACTTTGAAAGTGATGTGAAATTTGATTTTGTAGTTTTTCCAGATGTACTAGAGCATATTCCTGTAGATGAACATAGACAATTGTTTGAACGTATTTCAAAAAATTGTTCTACTAATGCTAAATTATTAATCAATATCCCAGAACCTAATTCGTTAAATTATACAAGAAAATATAGACCTGAACAATTACAAATTATTGATCAATCTCTATCGATGCAAGATTTATTAAATAATACATATCCTTTCGGTTTTCAAGTACATTCTATTATACCATATTCAATACATACTAATGTCAATAACTATTTAACTATTGTTTTTGTTCGCGATACAGAAGTTCAGTCTTTGGAGCTTGTATCGAAATGGAAACAATTGATTCAGAATATTAAAGCTAGATTTTAGTGGAAAAAATCCTCTATTTTCATAATGGACTGTCTTCTTTTGTAAAAAAAGATATAACTATTCTTGGAGAAGAGTTTGACTTGATTGTTTTTCATTTTGATGTTACCAATAAAAAAAAAGTTCCAATTTATTTTATTAAACAGTTTTTTTTCATTCTAAAAAACATTTTTAATTCTAAAATTTATGTAACTCAATTTGGTGGATATCATTCTGTTTTACCTTCAATAGTTGGAAAAGTTTTTAGAAAAAAAAGTGTAATTGTTTTAGGGGGAACAGATTGTGTATCCTTTCCATCAATTAAGTACGGTAATTTTTTTAAAAGAGGTTTAAAAATTGCTACATCGATCAGTTTGAGAAATGCCACATTACTTCTTCCTGTTGATGATACCCTAGTTGAGTATAAATATAATTATCAATCAAATGATTATCCATATCAAGGATATAAATATTTTATAAAAAATATTAAAACTCCTTTTAAGGTGATTTATAATGGTTATGATTTTGAAAAATGGGAATGTAAAAAAGAAAAAGAACTTTTAAGTTTTGTTACTGTTGGTGCAAATTTAGGTAGTAGATTTGGGTTCCAATTAAAAGGTATTGATTTAATATTTGAAGTTGCACCTCTTTTACCTGAATGTAAGTTTTATATTGTTGGAGGTAGTTCAATTACAGGTAAGCAAGTACCATCAAATATTATATTATTAGATCCAATTCCAAATTCAGAACTTTCTGATTTTATATCCTCTAAACAATTTTATTTACAATTATCAATGAGTGAAGGATTTCCAAATGCACTCTGTGAAGCAATGTTGTGTGAATGTATTCCAATAGTTTCGGCAGTAGGTGCAATGCCTAAAATTGTTGGTAAAAATGGATACGTATTAGAGAAAAAAGATTTAAATTTTCTGTATAATTTATTAAAAATAGTAATAGAAAATACAAATAATGTTTCTATTCGACAAGAAGTATCAAATAGAGTTAAAAATAGTTTTTCTTTGAAAGAGAGAACTTATAATTTAAATAAGACGATTTTATCGTTAATAGATTAATAAGATTTTTAGTATTAATTACATTAACTCTTCACCTAAAACTTCATAATTAATTCCATCAAACGTTCCCGAACTCATCATTAAAAGAACTTTGTGTTTAAAATCGAATGATTTAACAAATTGAATTACATCCGATGTTTGGTTTACCACAGAAACATCTCCACCAAAGGCAGTTTTTACTTGAGGTACAGTGATTGGTTCTAATTTTTTATGTTCTACTACATCAGGATTAAAATAAACCAAAGCATGATCTGCATTATCCATTGTATTTTTGTATTGCGGTAAAAATTCTTTTTTTAGAGAGGAAAAAGTATGTAATTCCATGCATGCAACCAATTCTCTATCAGGGTATTGTTCTTTTACTGCTTTGGTGGTAGCCAATAATTTAGATGGTGAGTGAGCAAAATCTTTATACATTACGAAAGTGTCACTCTCAACTACTTTTTGTAATCTTTTTCCTGCACCTTTAAAATCTGCCATAGCTTTAAGAAAAGCATCAGGTGAAATTCCAATTTCTTGACTTAATTTCATTGCACCTATCAAGTTCTGTAAATTATGAGCTCCAAAGATTTGTAATGGGTAAAATTTCTCATTATATACAATGTCAGTTCCATTTTCTCTGACGGTATATTTAGGAGTTTGATATGAGATAGTTTTAATTTTTGTTGAAAATTCTTCTCCTAATTTTTTTACTTCTTCGTCTTCAAAATTATATACCAGTGTTCCATCTGGTTCAATACAATCACAGAAAATCTTAAATTGTTCAATGTAGTTCTCAAAAGTTGGAAATACATTGATATGATCCCAAGCTATTCCACTAATTAAAGTGGCGTGTGGTTTATATAAATGAAATTTAGGTCTTCTATCGATTGGCGAGCTTAAATATTCATCCCCTTCTAAGATCATAAAAGGTGCTGATTCTGATAATTTAACCATGCAATCATACCCTTCTAACTGTGCTCCTACCATGTAATCTACATCAAGACCAAGTTTAGAAACAACATGTAAAATCATGGAAGTTATTGTTGTTTTACCATGACTTCCACCGATAACTATTCTTTTTTTATTAATACTTTGTTGATATAAATATTCAGGATACGAATAAATCTGTAAACCAAGTTCTTTTGATTTGATTAATTCAGGATTATCATTTCTTGCATGCATCCCTAAAATTACTGCATCCAAATCAGCTGTAATGTTGTTTTCATCCCAACCAATTTTTTCTGGATAAATACCTTGTTTTTTCAATCTTGAAGCTGAAGGTTCAAATATTTCATCATCAGACCCTGTAACTTTATACCCTTTTCTGCTTAAAGCAATTGCTAAGTTGTGCATAGCGCTTCCACCAATGGCAATGAAATGAACTTTTTTACTCATATAGCTAATTTTTTTTCAATTTGGAGTTCTGTGTTTCAATTTGCCAAACATGTTCTGTGATTGGTTGGCCATCTTTTGAGAAAGTAATAGCTTCTTTTGTCATTGTTTTTACATATACGCTTCCATGCCCATTTACAACAACAATTCTTCTTGTAACGATAGCTTTTGCAAGACCTCTTTCATCATTTTGTCTAAACGATTCTTCTGTAATACCCTCAGGATAAGTTGAGCCAATTGAATTAGGAGAAACAAAATTACTCAACACTAACTTACCATCGTATTGTTCAATTTTATCACTTAATTGTTGTTTGTTATCATATTGAGTATTGAGATTTGAATTGTTTTTTGTATTTATATCTTTAAATTGTCCTTCTAAATCTTTATAAGTATTATCAATTTTATCACTTGATTTTTTTAAAATTACATTTGATTCTGCCAAATCTTTTACAAATTCTTTTTCACTGGATTGTTTAATTTCTTCGTGGCTTTTGTTCAATGTTTTATTTATATCGTTATTTGAAATTTCTGTGTTTTCAATGTCCTTTTTAGAATTTTGTATCTTAGAATCGTTCTTAATCAAGTTAGAAGTGTTTTTATCGGCAATTTTTAACAATGAAGAATCAACACCAGTTTGTTTCTCTATATTTGATTGATGTACAGCATCGATAAAAGATTTTTCATTCTTTACAAGAGTATGATTTAACTCATCAATACGATAAATCATTTCTTCTTTGTTTTTTTTATCAAAAACCCGAAGACTATCTGTTGCTCTGGTAATTCTTAGAGTTAAATAGATATCAAATTCAACGGGATTTGTTTTAGTTGATAAAAGTGTACTATCATTTTTGTGAGATTTATCTGCAATATCAATCACGGATTTTTTTGAATTATTAATTTGATTTTCAGATGTTTTTATAAGGTTTTCATAATGTTGTTGTTGCTTGTTTTCTATAAATATATTATTGGAATCATTATTTTTTTTCATTTCTACATTTACAGAAAGGTTTTTAATGGTAACCTCTTTAATTTCTGATTCAGTTACGTTAATCTTTTTGTATTCTTCTTCTCTATTTTTTTTATCGGTATTATCAAAAATCGATACTTTAGATTCAATTTCATTAGTTTTATTTTTTTGTCTTTTAAACTCTTCATTATTAAGCAATTTTATAGCTTCAGTATCATTTATCTTCGTTGAAACACCAAGGTCTGGAAGAGGTTCTGACTTTGCAGGAGGTGAATTTTGAGCTTTAGTCATTGCATCTATTTCGTCAATTTTTTTCTTAGGATAAGGGTCATTAGGCTTTAAACTTAATGCTCTTTGATATAAGTCTCTAGCGTTTTGATAATCTGTAGCATTAAATTTCTCGTCTGCTTTTTTAATTAATTTCTGATAATTTTCAGATTCTTTTTCTTTTGTGTCCCCTTTTGAATTACTTATGCTTTTATCTCTCTGACTTATTGCATAATTATTTGATGGATCTAATTCTAGCGCTTTTTCATATAAGTTTTTGGCATCTAAAAATTTATTTTGAGAAAAATACATATCAGCATCCTTGATAATTTTGTTAAATTCATTTTTCTTTTCTGGGCTTAATTGAGCTTGAACTGATAAACTTGAAAAAAGAATTAACAATAAAAAAAATATATTTTTCATTATATTTGAAATTAACTAGACTGATTAACAAATATCTTAAAAAATATAGACATAACGAAAGATTCTCAAACAAAAGAAATCTGAGTTATTCTATTTTACTTTTCTAAATCCAAATCTAATTGATATTTAATTTATTATGTTTAAAAAGCGCTTTAAAATTATTTGGATACTAATTGTTTGTGTTAGTATAAATTGTAATGCACAGTATTTACCCAATGAATTTATTTCCAAAATCAAAGAATCTGATGATTATATTTCACTAAGTATTGCTAGAAATGATTTAGTAGAAAGATTTTTGAAATCTGAGTCAATCGATGTTTTAAATAAAAGTAATAATTGGATTTATTTAACAATAAAAGGTAGACTTTATTATAGATTATTAAATTCTGAAATAGCAAGATATATTTATTCAGATATTTCAGAACCCGTTGCATTAAATGACTCTACTAGATTAACCCATAAGGTTAATGATGTACAAAATGGCATTGATCTTCCAAATAAGTATACTGGTAAAAATGTAGTGATGGGAATTATTGATTCAGGGGTTGATTTTTTACATGATGACTTCAAAGATAGTACTGGAAAAACTAGAATTTATAGGTACTGGGATCAATCAAATAAAACCACGTCCAATTTTCCAAAACCATATAATTATGGTATGGTTTGGACGAATAAAGATATTGATAACGGCTTATGTAGTGCTATTGATAATTCTGGACATGGAACGAATGTTACAGGAATTGCAGCTGGTAATGGAAGAGCAAATGGTAAAAATAAAGGTATGGCGCCAAATGCAATAATTATCATGGTTGAAACAAATTTATCAGTAACCAATTGGACACTTACTGTTGCAGATGCTTGCGAATACATTTTTAAAGTCGCAGACAGTTTAGGGTTACCAGCAGTTATAAATAATAGTAATGGAGTTCAATTTGGATCACATGACGGAACTGATCCTGCCTCTGAAAAGATGGAAGCGCTTCTAGATGAAAAGCCAGGTAGAATTATAGTTTCGTCTGCTGGTAATTCAGGGAATGCTGGAAAGTATCATGTTCATGTAGATGTTAATTCTGACACTTCATTTTATTGGGTTAAACCTGCTGTTAATGGATTAGCTGGTGTGAACACAATTTATGTAGATATGTGGTCTGATTCTATTGATTTCGCAAATGTTTTAATGGGAACAGGAGCAAATTTAAATTCAGGAAATTTTTCCTTGAGAGGAACTTCACCATTTCGAACATTTTCACAAATTTACGCTAAAGCACCAAGTGCATACAGAGATACATTGTTTGGTAGTACTGGTCATAAATTAGCATTTATTGATTATTATGCTTCAATTGTAAATCATGTTGCTAGAATTGAATGGGTTGTAACTTCCATCGATAGTACGAATTATTTTTTTCAATTTAGAACTACAGGTTCTGGTAGTTTTGATGGCTGGAGTGGTGAATTAAACAAAAGAAGCAACGGAAAAACATATACAGATTTTATAACCACTAATTTACCATCAGTTAGTGTTTTGTCATCTATGAAAAATTATGCTCTTGCAGATACTTTACAAACCATCTTTTCATCTTATATTTCATCAGAAAAGATTGTGACAGTAGGTAATATTTCGAATAGATATTCGTACAAAGCAAAAGATGGTAACATATACTATAGTAATTTTCCAGTAGGTAAAATATTCACAAGTTCATCTAAAGGACCTAATAGAAAAAATGTAATAAAACCAGATATTTCTGCTAACGGAAACTATACGTTATCCTCTGCCCCACTTTACATGTTAAATGACCCAACTCGATTTAACAAAATTGATGAAGGTGGAATGCATTCATTAAACGGTGGCACTTCAATGTCATCTCCTGTAATTGCAGGTATTGCAGCACTCTATCTTGAAAAATGTTCAAAAGCTTCTTATCAAGATTTCATAAATGATTTAAGAAAATCAGCGTCTTCAAATATACATACAGGTATTTTACCAAATTTCGCTTATGGTTATGGAATCGCAAATGCTTTAGAATTAGTTAAGTCAACATCTAATTTATTTTCAAATATCGGGGACACCATTATTCAATGTGATTTGCCTGCTAAAGTGCAAATTAATGGTAAGAAAACAATTAATTCTGTTATTTGGAGTGATTTATCTAATTCGGTTACAAAAACTTTTTCAAAACCAGGTGTGTATCAATTTATTTCCTATGATCTTAATAATTGTTTTTCTAAAGATTCGATCCGAATTCAAATTGATACGGTTAAACCAAAAATCTCCATTTTTAATAAAGACTCAAAAACGATTACTTGTTTTGGAGATCCTGTTAAGTTAACCGTTTCAGGAGCAGAAAAATATCTTTGGAATGGAGGTGCTTTTTTAAATAGAGATTCAAATTTTATTTCGATTCCAGGTGTTTATAAAGTATTTGGAACTGGAAAAAACAATTGTACGGGTATTGATTCCATTTTAATCGCTAAAGATATAAATCCAACCGTGTTAATTTTAAATGGATCTACTAGTCAATACATCACTTGTAAACAGAAAAAAATAGATTTGAGTGCAACCGGTGCTGTCACATATTCATGGAATCGTGGAAAGAGTTTATCTGGTTTAACAAACCAAATCATTGACTCTGGAATGGTTGTTCTTGAAGGAAAAGATATTAAAGGCTGTATTGGAAAGGATAGTATTTTAATTTTGGTTGATACATTAAAGCCGAATTTAAAACTGCAATTTGTTGGTTCCAAATCGATTTCATGTAATAATGATCCTGTTGTTGTTCAGGCTACTGGTGCTGTGTTTTATGACTGGGATGGAGGGAATTTTCCTAAAAATGCAAAAAACTTTTTTGATTTACCGGGTAATTATAATATTGTAGCAACGAATTTAAATGGTTGCTTTTCAAAAGATAGCATACACTTGGATAAATTAGATTATCCAACAATTCCTACCATAGAACTTAAAGATTCTTTTTTAATCGCATCCAAATCAATCAATTACCAATGGTATAAAGATGGAGTTGAACTTAAAAATGATACCTTACAATCACTCTTAGTAAAAGAGAATGGTGTATACATGGTGGCTGTGAACTTGAATGGCTGTGTGTCAACTTCAAGTTACTTTAAAACGAATTTAAGTATTGAGAATATTTCGACTATTCCATTTTATCTTTATCCAAACCCATTAATTTCCAATCAGTTTGAAATTGAAAATGTCACTAAAAATAGATTGGTTGAAATAAAAGACATTACTGGAAAAAGTATTGATTTTGAAGAACTAGGAGTTAATTTGTTTGAAATAAAAAACGCGTCAAGTGGTATTTATTTTGTTTTAGTGAAAGATGGAAATCAAAACCAAACATTTAAAATCTTGAAAAATTAATGTTTACAAACATTTATTTCTTTATTTTTGGCAAACAAATATTTTAGTGAATGAATTTAACAGGTATTATTGCTATTTCCGGAAAACCGGGTTTATTTAAAGTTGTTGCTCAAGGAAAAAACAATTTAATTGTTGAATCTTTAGAAGATGGGAAACGTTTTCCTGCTTACTCAACAGATCGTATCTCTGCTTTAGAGGATATCAGTGTTTACACATACGATGAAGATGCTTCATTGAGTGAATTGTTTGATACTATTTTCAAAAAAGAAAATGGAGGTGAAGCACCTTCACACAAAGCAGATAAATCAACTCTTGAAAATTATTTGTTAGATATTTTACCAAATTACGACCAAGAAAGAGTTTATTTTTCTGATTTAAAGAAAATTTTTCAGTGGTATAATTTATTACATAAGTCAGGATTGTTGATTCCAACTGAAACTGAAGCGGAAAAAATTGAAGAAGCAGTTGTTGTTGAAGAGTCCGTTGAGGCAGTTGCTGAAGAAAAACCTAAAGCAAAAAGGGCTCCACGCAAAAAAGCAGTTAAAACTGAGGAATAATAAACCTTTTAATATATATATTTTGAGGTGTCTAAAATTTAGACACCTTTTTTATTTCTCTAGATCATCAATTTCGGTAGGATTTTCAAGAATACTTTCTGCCAGTTTTAAGGTGTTTTTTCCTTCAATGCTGTCAATAATCCATTTTTGACATTTCGGAAAACTATCAGTCATTCGAGCGATATGAATGATCGAAGAAGCTTTCACACATTTTTCAGCATCAAAAACTACAAAGTATTTTAATTTATTGATATTTAATCCATTTTGGAAATACATGTCATTTAATCTTTTTGGTGTTCCAATCACGATATCTGCTCCATTAAACAAAGCAATACGTTGTTTCACTTTATCACCTTGTTCGAAAACTAAGGTGTGAATCATTTGGGTGCGTTTTGAAATCTTTAACCACATAGATTCAATCCACAAGCAAGCCTCTTTCGTTGGCGCAACAATTAAAATACGTGGTGCATCATCATCTGCAGGAGTTTGTAATACCTCGACTATTCCAGAAAGTACAGAAATTAATACGTCTTCTGCCTTTGAAGAAAGAACCAGATTATCTCCCCCTGATTTCACTTTTGAAAAACAAAAAGATTGAATTTCAGTTTCCAATGAAATTTGGTTAAGCGTTAAATTTTCGATTAATTGTTCAAACTTGATTTTAGGCATACCCGTAATTTTTAGCAAAAATAGAATTAAAACATTTTAATATGTTGCGTGTTCTTAAAAAAGCGATATAAATAGCTAAATTTAAACTTCAAATAGAGAAAACGTTGGAAAAATTCATTCATATTAAAGGTGCAAGGGTAAATAACCTTAAAAATCTCGAAGTTAAAATACCACATGGAAAATTTACTGTGATCACTGGTTTGTCTGGGTCAGGTAAATCTTCTTTAGCCTTTGATACATTATATGCAGAAGGTCAGCGTAGATATGTTGAAAGCTTATCTTCTTATGCGCGTCAATTTTTAGGTAAATTAGACAAGCCAGAAGTTGATTTTATTAAGGGAATAGCTCCTGCAATAGCGATTGAACAAAAGGTAACATCCACCAATCCAAGATCAACCGTTGGTACAAGTACTGAAATTTATGATTATTTAAAAGTACTTTTCGCTCGTGTAGGAAAAACGATCTCCCCTGTCTCAGGGAATGAAGTAAAAAAACACAGTGTTTCTGATGTGGTTGATTTTATAAAATCGTCTGAAGAAGGTATAAGAATGTATATCTTATCCCCTATTCTTTCGTTTCAAAAATATGGAATTGATAGACAATTGTCGCTTTTGAAAGAGCAAGGTTTTGCTCGTTTGTTGATTCATCACGATGTAGTTGATTTAGATGATGTAGATGCAGAAACGCTTAATATAGAAACTGCTAAACTTGTTATAGACAGGGTAAAAGCAACCCAGGATGAAGATGCTTTATTGCGTGTTTCTGATTCTATTTCGCTCGCTTTTTCTGAAGGAAATGGTAATTGCGAATTGTTTTTACCGGATAATGAAGAATTCATTCTATTTAACAACCGATTTGAATTAGATGGAATGGAATTTGTAGAACCGTCAGAACAATTTTTTACTTTTAATAATCCCTATGGAGCTTGTAAACGTTGTGAAGGTTTTGGTTCTGTTATTGATATAGATCCAAAACTAGTGATTCCTGATCCAAGTTTGAGCGTGTATCAAGGTGCCATTGCTTGTTGGAAAGGTGAAACAATGGGTGAATACTTACGAGATTTAGTCCTTGCTTCTACCAAATTTGATTTTCCTATTCATAGACCAATTGAGGAATTAACACCTGAACAATATAATTTACTTTGGACTGGAAATAAATACTTTATGGGATTGAATGCGTTTTTTAGTTTTCTAGAAAGTCAGACCTATAAGATCCAATACCGTGTTATGCTTTCGCGTTACCGAGGAAAAACGATATGTCCAGATTGTAGGGGGACTCGATTAAGAAAAGATAGTAATTATGTTTTTGTCGGAGGAAAAACGATTACCGACATTGTTTTAATGCCTATTAGAGAGAGTTATCAGTTTTTCCAGACGATACAATTAAGTGAATACGAAGAAAAATTAGCCAATCGTATTTTAACGGAAATCAAAAATCGTTTACAATTTTTATGTGAAGTCGGTTTAGAATACCTTACTTTAAATAGAACATCAAATACGCTATCGGGTGGCGAATCTCAGCGAATTAATTTAGCCACTTCATTGGGAAGTAGTTTAGTTGGTTCAATGTATATTCTAGATGAACCGAGTATTGGTTTACACCCAAGGGATACCAAACGATTGATTAGTGTTCTAGAAAATTTGAGAGATATTGGAAATACGGTCATTGTCGTAGAGCACGAAGAAGATATGATGAAAGCAGCAGACGAAATCTTAGATATTGGTCCGATGGCGGGTATTTATGGTGGAGAGGTTGTTTTTCAGGGAAATGACTCACAATTACGCAGTCAAAAAAATAGTCTAACTGCACAATATCTAACCAAAGAACGTGTTATTCCTATTCCTGAGAGAAGAAGAAATTCCAATCAATATATTGAAATACTAGAGGCAAAAGAAAATAATTTACAAGGAGTTACTGTTAAAATTCCATTATATAGTTTCGTTTGTGTAACTGGAGTAAGTGGTTCTGGTAAATCTACTTTAATTAAGGAAGTATTATTTCCAGAAATCAGAAAAAAACTAGGAGTTTTTGGAGATTATCAAGGAGAAAGTAAAGGCTTGGAAGGTGATATTAAGTTGATTAAAGCGATTGAAATGATCGACCAAAATCCTATTGGCAAATCTTCTCGCAGTAATCCGGTGACATACGTGAAAGCTTTTGATGATATTCGAGACCTTTATTCAAGACAAGCTATATCAAAAGCAAGAGGTTATAAACCCGGTTTTTTTAGTTTCAATGTGGAAGGAGGACGTTGCGAAATGTGTGAAGGAGAAGGTTCAATCACTGTAGGTATGCAGTTTATGGCGGATGTTCATCTTGCTTGTGATTCGTGTAATGGTTTAAGGTATAAATCTGAAACACTTGAAGTTACTTATCGAGGAAAAAATATTGCAGATTTACTTGCAATGGATATTAGTGAAGCTTTGGCATTTTTCAAAGAACAAAAAGGAACTTTGGAAGATAAAATCGTTACTAAAATTCAACCTCTAGAAGATGTTGGTTTAGGTTATGTAAAAATGGGGCAATCTTCAAGCACGCTTTCAGGTGGTGAAGCACAACGAATCAAACTTGCATCCTTTTTAACTAAAGGAACAAACTCTCAGCATACCTTATTTATCTTTGATGAACCTACAACTGGTTTGCATTTTTATGACATAGAGAAGTTATTGATTGCCTTTCAGCGATTAATAGATGCAGGAAATTCAATCGTAGTCATCGAGCACAATGGAGACATTATCAAATGCGCTGACTGGGTTATTGATTTAGGACCAGAAGGAGGAGATAGAGGTGGAAAAGTTGTGTTTGAAGGAACGCCTGAGGAATTAATTAATGTATCAGATAATTATACGGGTATTCATTTAAAAGATAAATTTTAGATTTGTAGAATGAAATTTCAACATCCTGGGTATTTATTTTTTTTATTTTTCTTGATTGTTCCAATCATTATTCATCTTTACAGTTTTAGACAGTATAAAAAATACTATTTCTCTAGTATCGTATTTTTAAAGAACATAGATCAAGAAACAAAATCTATTAGAAAGTTAAAACATCTTTTAGTATTAATTTCTAGACTTTTAGCTATTTTATTTTTGGTATTAACTTTTTGTCAGCCATTTATACCTTTAAAAGATGATACGAAAGGTTTTTCAGGAAATGTACTAGTACTTTATGTAGATAACTCTTTTTCTATGAGTCAATTAGGAGTTGAGGGACAGCTGTTGTCTCAAGCTAAAGAACAAGCTAAAAAAATCATAAATCAGGCTCCAATAGGTTCACGTATTTTATTGTTCACAAATGAATTAAGTGCTGTTGAAGAACAATTTACTTCAAAGACTAATTTGTTAAATCGAATCGATAAGATAAAAATTCAGTCAATCAGTATACCTATAAATAAAGTAATAGATAGAATTCAAGAAATAGTAATTAATCACAAAGAAATATCAGATAAAAACACAAAACAATATATTTATTTGTCTGATTTTCAAAATATAAAAGATAAAGAATCGATACAGATAAAAGAAAAAGAACAGAGTTATTTTTATCCTTTTCAATTTAAATCACAAAATAAAAGCAATATTAGTATTGATAGTGTTTGGTTTAGTGAACCTAATTTTAAAGTCAAAGTTAATAATGAATTACATGTACGATTGAAGAATTTTGGTAGTGAAGATTGCTCTAATTTAGAACTTGTTTTAGACATTAATAAAACTAAAAGAACAGTATTTACTGAATTAAAAGCAGAGCAATCTAAAGATGTTATAATTAACTACAGTGATTATCATTCAGGAATTAAGAAGGGGAAAGTACACATTAATGATAAACAACTAGATTTTGATGATAATTATTTTTTCACATACGAAGTGAAGCCATTTTCATCAATATTGCTAGTTCAAGGTCAAGATGCACACAAGGCAGTAAAAAATGTTTTTTCATTAGATAAATACTATAAAATAAATGAAATAAATAGTGGTTCATTTATAACTGAGAGTTTAAAAAACAAACAGTTAGTAATATTAAATGGCCTAAAAGATATTAATCAAGCTTTTGCAAATTCACTATATAACTTTCAACTAAAAGGTGGTTCTATTATTTTGTTTCCCTCAAAAGATGCGGATTTAAATAGTTGGAATTCATTCTTATCAAGAATTGGAATTTCTTCATTAAATAATTTTGAAAAAACAAAATTAGAATCTGAACAACCCGTAATTCAGTCATCATTTTATAGAGGGATTTTTGAACAAAATCCTAAAAATATGCCTCTTCCATTTGTTAAAGGTTATTATCCTGTGAAAAATAATATAAATACTACATTACTTTCACTACAAAATAATAAACCTTTGTGGGTAAAACAGAATTCTAATTTTTTGTTTACTAGTTTGTTAGATAGTACAACTTCTTCAATGGTTTCAAATAGTTTATTTCCTGTTATATTATTGAGAATTGCAGAGTTAAGCCAACAAAAGATGGAAATTGCACATTTTTTAGGGAGCGAAAATCGAATTCAAATTTTTCCACTTGAAACTTCAGATGAACAAAACCCTACTAATATAGAATTTCATTTGAAAAATGATCAATTTGATTTGATTCCATATGCTGAAGAAGTGAATAATGAGACTTATATTTCTTTGGTAGGATTGACTGATCATTATGGTTTAAAACAGGATATCTATAATCTTGAAAATGCAAATTATAGATCATTAATTGCTTTAAATTATTCTCGAACTGAATCGGATGTTAATATTTTAAATTCTGAGGAAATAAGCTTAATGTTTAGAGATGTAAAGAATGGACATGTAAAATACGCATCAATTGATTCTGGTAGTGAAATACTTAAAGTTGATTTGGAAAAACCACAAGAGTTTTGGCGAATTTTCTTACTTTTAGCATTGATTTTTGTGTTAACAGAACTGGCTTTGACACGATTTATGAAATAAATCTTATTGTTTATGAATGTTTTAATCAAAAATGCGCGTATTTTAGATACACAATCTTCGCATTATAACCAAGTTGTTGATATTCGAATTATAGATGGAATTATTCAAGAAATAGGAACTGATTTAACTGAAAATGATGACTTTTTAATTCAGGAAGATGATTTACATATCTCACAAGGTTGGGTCGATGGGAAAGCTCATTTTTGTGATCCAGGAGAAGAACACAAAGAAACCATCGAAACAGGTTTAGAAGCGGCTGCTTTTGGAGGGTTTACACATGTAGCAATGTTACCTTCTACATCTCCAGTAATTGATGGTAAAACTCAGATTGAATATGCAAAACGCAAATCGGAACACCAGGTAACTTCATTGATTCCCCTTGGTACTGTTACTGCAAAAATGGAGGGGGAAAATTTATCTGAAATGTTTGATATGTATCAATCTGGTGCTAAATTATTTACAGACGATACAAAACATTTATCTACAGGGATTTTATACAGAGCCTTATTATACTCTAAGAATTTTAATGCTAAAATCATTGCTTTTTGTAGAGATAGTTCGTTAGCTAAAGGAGGTCAAGTGAATGAAGGAGAAGCTTCTACAAGAACTGGTTTAAAGGCAGATGCATCAGTTGCAGAAATAATAGATTTGAAGAGAAACATAGAATTAGCAGAATATACTGGAGGAAATTTACATGTAACCGGAATATCTTGTAAAGATTCAGTTGAAATCATTAGAGAAGCTAAGTCAAAAGGGATCAGCATAACAGCTGATGTACATATTGAACAATTGATTTACAATGAAAAAGATGTATTAGATTTCGATGTAAATTTTAAACTTAAACCTGTACTCAGAAGAGAGATTGATCGTTTAGCTTTGTGGGATGGTTTAAAAGATGGTACAATAGATGCAGTATTTTCAAATCATAGACCCTTTGATACAGAAGAAAAAGAAGTTGAATTTGATAATGCATCTTTCGGTAATCTGAATTTGCAAACAGTTTTTAATTCTTTTCAGTTAGCAAAAGAATTTGATTTGAATTTAGCTATTTCAATTTTATCCCATAGAAATAGAACTATTTTATCTATTGATTCAAGTCCAATTACAGTTGGTCAAAAAGCTGATTTAACTTTTTTTAGCCCTAATAAAACATGGGATTTTACAAAAAACGAGTTAGTTTCTGCAACTATAAATACTCCATTATTAGGAAAAACACTTAAAGGCTATGTCTTTGGTGTTTACAATAATGGTAAGATGCAATTACGTTAACCTATCTTATAATTAAGTGAAGACCATTGTCTCATTTATGTTTCAATTTTTTAAAGGTGCTCAAACTGTGGGCTCCTTTTTTCCTAGTACTCCTATTTTAGCTTCAAAAATTGTTAAGCATATCGACTTTTCCTCTGTAAAATTAATTGTTGAAGTAGGTCCAGGTACGGGAGTATTTACAAGAAAAATACTTAAAAAAATAAATAAAGATGCAGTTTTTATAGCTTTTGAATTGAATCAGAAATTTTATTTGAAACTTAAGAAAGAGATTAATGACCCACGTTTCATATTAATAAATGCAAGCGCAGAAGATTTACAGGATTATTTAATACAGAATAACTTTGTTAATATTGATTATTTAGTTTCTTCTATTCCTCTTTCTAATTTTAAAGGGAAGAAAATAGTTTCTCTTTTACACTCCTTCAGAGATTTAATTGGTGAAAAAGGTACTTTTATACAGTTTCAATATTCTTTCAATCAAAAACGCTTGTTTTATAAAATGTTTTCAAACGTTTTGATGGATTTCACTCAATTCAATATTCCCCCCGCTTTTATCTACGTTTGTAAAAACTAGTCCGATTTATTTCGTATTTTCGCTAAAAATAAATTGATATGTCTATAGAATTAAACGATGTAAGTTACTGCGTTGGAATGAGTATCGCAGAAAGTTTAAAACAACAAAATCTTAACGATTTACACACTGAAGTTGTAGCTGAAGCTATTAAAGATGCTTTTGGAAATACAACTACTCGTTTCACGATGGAACAAGCTCAAAATATCTTACAAGTATATTTACAAGAACAAAGTGAAAAACAATTTGCTCAGAATAAAGAGAGAGGAAATCAATTTTTAGAAGCTAATAAAGCAAAAGATGGTGTTTTTACTACTGCATCTGGTTTGCAATATGAAGTGATTACAGAAGGAAATGGTAAGTCACCAAGCGCGACTGATGTTGTTGAAGTACATTATCATGGGACTTTAATCGATGGAACTGTTTTTGATAGTTCAGTGCAACGTGGTACTCCAGCTTCTTTTGGTGTTCATCAAGTTATCAAAGGTTGGACTGAAGCTTTACAGTTGATGAAAGAAGGATCTAAATACCGTTTGTATATACCTCAGGATTTAGCATATGGAGCAAATCCTCATCCAGGTGGAGCAATTGAACCTTATATGGCTTTGATTTTTGATGTTGAATTACTACAAGTTAAAAATTAATGAAACGATTTTTTAATTTTCTTATTGCATCAACTATTTTAGTTTCATGCTCTAATGACGGCTCTGATTCGGAAGATGTTAATCTAAAAACGTTTAAAGACAAAATTTCTTATGCTTTAGGGGCTGATCACGCTCGCGCAATTTCTGAATCTGGCGATCCAAATTATGATAAGTACAATCTTGATAAAATCATAATAGGATTTGAAGAGGGATTGAAAAATGACAAGGCATTTGATGAAACATGTAAAAATAATTTATTAAAGCTTTACGGTCCTTCAAGAAAAGGGTTTGATGCTAAATACGCAGATCAAGGGTCTGAATGTATCGGTAAACTTTCTGGAATGATCTTCAACACTTCATGGAAAAAAAATCATGGATTAGACAAACTAGATTTAAAATTAGTTCAAATTGGTTTTAAACATGCTATTCAAAAGCGTGATACTTTAATCAAGCGCGATGAACAATCGATGATGATTCAGAACTTTATGTTTGACATGTACAAAATCAACGGATTAAATATGGTGGAAGCTGCAAAAAGCAAAAAAGGAGTGAAAATTTCCAAAAGCGGAGTTGTTGTTGAAACCATTAAAGAAGGTACAGGTTCTAATCCACAAGCAGGTGATGATGTATTAGCACATTATATTTTGATGAGTTCTTCAGGTGAC